>Ga0208741_10000120_pt1 | contig 42264 bp, 44 predicted proteins | sample CryBogCBE03Jun09_FD_184576 | JGI IMG/M metagenome (GOLD analysis project Ga0208741, IMG submission 184576) | Freshwater microbial communities from Crystal Bog, Wisconsin, USA - CBE03Jun09 (SPAdes) | ecosystem: Environmental > Aquatic > Freshwater > Lake | place: Crystal Bog, Wisconsin, USA...
GTGGCGAGAGCACCTGACCCAGGCGGAGTAAACATCCCGCGACCGGAGGTGCGGGGGACCACGAGTAGAATTCCTTCGTTGTGCGGGGCCGTAGCTCAGTGGTTAGAGCAGGGGACTCATAATCCCTGGGTCGTGGGTTCGATCCCCACCGGCCCTACTCCCGGTACTGCACCCTTGGTGGGGCCCGTAGGCGCTCGGCACTAACGTGCAGGCGATGAAGAAATGGTCCGTTCTTACCGCCGATCTCGCAGCCTCGTTGTTCTTTGTACTGCTCGGCCTCCACGCCCATCACCACGGTATCGGTGACGTCGTGGCCGTCTGGGCTCCATTCGCCGTTGGCGTCCTCGTCGGAAACGTGGTCCTCGTTCGTTGGGTGACCGCGTTGACCAGTGGGCGCGCGGGAGTCGTGGCCACGCTGGTCACAGTGGCCTGCGCCATGGCGTTGCGTGCGGTGTTCTCGCAGGGTGTCGTGCCAGTGTTTGTAGTGGTGGCTACCGTGTTTCTCGGCCTCTTTTTTTCGGGGTGGCGCTTTGTGGTGCGCCGCTGGGCCAAGAGAGCTCGTCTCTCGAACCACTGACAGGAGGGCCAGGCGGTCTCTTTAGGCTGGCGCGGTGAAAAAACTCCTCGCCCTCGCCGCGGTCGTCACGGCCACGCTGCTCCCCACCAGCGCCCAGGCCGGCACCGGTCATGACTGGCTTTCCTATCACGGCGGTCCTCAGGGCACCGGTCTCGACACCACGCTGGCCAGCGTCGATACCTCGTCACCCAAGTGGACGTCACCAGTGCTCGACGGCACGCTGTACGCCGAGCCCCTCGTCATGGGCAACGTGGTGTACGAGGCAACCGAAAACAACTCGGTCTACGCGCTGAATGCTCAGACGGGGGCGATTCGGTGGATGACGCACCTGGCGCCGCCGGTGCCGGCGTCGGCCCTGCCGTGCGGTGACATTGCCCCGACGGTGGGCATTACCGGCACCCCCGTGATTGATCCTGTGGCCCACGAACTCTTCGCCGTCGCCGACGAGTACCTCAACGGTGGCCCGCATCACGTTCTCGTCGGCATCAGCACTACCACCGGCGACGTCATGATGAGTCGCGCCGTCGACCTCGTTGGTATGAATCCGGCGGTCTATCTCCAGCGCACTGGTCTCGCGCTCGATCATGGCCGCGTGATTTTCGGGGAGGCCGGCAACGACGGTGACTGTGCGAATTACCACGGTCGGCTCTACAGCGTGACCGAATCCGGCACGCAACTGGCCGTGTTTACCGTCGACAATCAGCCTGGTCAGTACCGCGGAGGTATCTGGACGGGTGGGGCCGCCCCCATCATTGATCCGAAGGGTCGAGTGTGGGAGACCACCGGGAACGGGACCGTCACCACTCCGGGTCAGCCCTACGACAACTCGGATGGTCTGCTGCAACTCACGCCGGCCATGAATCTTCAGCAGTTCTTCGCCCCGACGGACTGGGCCACGCAGAACCTTCACGATCAGGACATGTCGTCGAGCCCCACCCTGCTAGCGAACGGCCTCGTGTTGGTGGCGGGGAAGTCGCCCAACCTCTACCTCGAGCGAACGGCGAAGCTGAGCGGCATTGGGGGGCAAGTGGCCCTGGCCACGTCGACCTGTCCAAGTAATACCGATGGCGGGAGTGCCGTCGTGGGCTCCGAAGTGATTCTGCCGTGTCTCAGTGGCCCGACCGCCGTCCGGGTCACGGATGCTCCGGCCACCATCACACCACTCTGGCAGTCCTCTCTGCACAGCGGCCCGCCAATTATTGCCGCGGGCGAGGTCTGGACCATGTCGAAATACGGCGTCCTCTACGGACTCTCCCTCGCCACGGGCGCCACCCTGCAGTCGATAACGCTCACGCCGCCCGCGAATCACTTCGACACCCCGAGCGTCGGTGCTGGCGAACTCCTGATCGCTACCGCCAACCAAGTGGTGGCCTTGCGCGGTCGCGCCTAGGGAGGAAGCGCCGGGTCGCCGCCATCAAGTACTTTTAGGGCATGTTCCGTCGCGCCTGCTTCGTCATTGGTTTTGCCCTCATGGGCTGGGCCGTGGTGGTCATTCGCGCCGCCCACGTGCAGGCCCTTCGGTGCTCGTCAACCGACGTGACCAAGGCGACCAACATTCTCTCGGGCTCGTGCACCCAGTCAACCTGGCCCTACCTCCAAGGCTTCGCCCTCTTGATTGGTGGCGCACTGCTCATCATCATGGGTCTCGCGTTGGGGAGTAGTCGCAGCAGTAATGAACGGAAGATGGAGCGCCAGTACCGCAAAGATCTAAAGGCGGGAAAGTTCACCCACGACCCGTCTAGGGTCGCCGACATGAGCGCCAAAGGCCGATTGACCCTCCACCACGGCTACGTGGAGCGGCCGGAGTCGCCGCCTATTCCCTACGAACAGCGCTTCCTCAAGCCCTTTGATGAGCCAGGTTCGGTAGCGCTAGGAGAGGACGCGACGGCGGAAGTTGCGCAGGCCGATGGTGAGGAACACCCCGAAGAAGGCCAGTAGCACGGGGTAGATCACATAGAGGTGCATGTGGGGCGCATTGGTGAAGCCGGCACGCATGCCCTCATTGACGTAGACCAGTGGGTTGACGAGCACCAGGGTCTGCAGCCAGTGAAACGAACCAATCTTGATGGGCGCGAGGTGGTCCCACTGGTAGTACGTGCCACCGAGGAAGGTGATGGGGAGCACGATAAAGCCGAACATCAGCCCGATATTGCGTGGCTCAAACGCCGTGCCGAGCACGAGGCCCAGTGAACCCATGGCCACGGCGGCGAGGGGAATGAGCGTCAGAACGATGAGCCAGTGAATGTGCATCGAGGCCTGCACACCACGGGCGTGCACGACGGCCGCGATTGGGAGGACCAGCGCCGCCGAGATGAGCCCCTGGAGGGCCCCGGAGACGACCTTTTCGACCGCCACGAGCCAGATCGGACACGGGGCCTGCACCCGGTCCTCAATCTCTCGGGTGAAGCCAAACTCCTGGGCCATATTGAGGGCCACCGACTGGAGCCCCTGAAACATCACGGAAATGCCGACCACGCCCGCCACTAAGACGGTGGCGAAACTGTCTGCCCCACTGGCCGCGCGCTTCGATGATCCCCCCACCGACTGGCCAATCTTGGGGAAGACGTAAAGGAAGACGAAGCACAGCAAGAAGGGCTGGATGATCGTACGGAGGATGAAGATCTTGTAGTCCTTCTTGATGACGGTGAAGTCACGAAGCAAGAGGGCGAGGAGCGCCGTGCGGCCAGCGGCCCACGTCGATCGCGACTGGTTCAGGGTGATGGGGAGCGTGCTCATTAGTCGCGCAACTCTCTTCCGGTGAGGGTGATAAAGACGGTTTCGAGGGTGGGTTCGGCCACCGAGAGGTCCTGAATCGCGATGCTGAGCTCGTCGGCGATTGCCACCACGCTGGCCAACAGTCGGTCACCACTGGCGACGTGGAGCTCGAGTCCACGGTCAATCTCGCGCACGGCCGTGGCCCCCTCGAAGGCCTGGAGGCGGGCGGCGAAGGCAACGAGGTCTCCCGTGGCCTTGATGGTGACGATGGTGTCGATACCGACCCCGCGCTTGAGATTGGCCGGCGTGTCGAGGGCGAGCAGTTGACCGTGATCCATGATGGCCACGCGATCGCAGAACTGATCCGCCTCTTCCATGTAGTGGGTCGTCAGCAGAATCGTCTGCCCGTCGCGGTTGAGCTGTTCGAGAATGTCCCACAGGGCGAGTCGACTCTGCGGGTCAAGCCCGGCGGTGGGTTCGTCGAGGAAGAGCACCGCTGGTCGGTGGAAAATGGCTCGAGCAACCATCAGTCGCTGGGCCATGCCTCCCGAGAGGGCGTAGACCGAAGCCTTGGCCCAGCGAGCGAGTTGAAACTGCTCGAGCAGGGCGTTCGCGGTGTCTCGCGACGTGGCCGCGTTCATGCCGAAGAGGCGTCCGTGAAAGTACAGGTTCTCCCACACGGTGAGTTGGCGGTCCAGCGTATTGGCCTGGGAGACGACCCCCAAGAACTGTTTGGCGCGCGTGGGGTGCGCCACCACGTCAATACCCGCCACGAAGGCCCGGCCACTCGTGGGCACCACGCGCGTGGTCAGCATGCCCGCGGTGGTGGTCTTCCCCGCACCGTTGGGTCCGAGCAGACCGAAAATTTCACCGGCACTGACCGACAGGTCGAGGCCCTTGACAGCGGGCGTATCGGCGCCCGGGTACTGCTTCGTGAGGCCCTCGGTGACGATGACGGGCGCGGTAGTGGTGTGAGGCACGAAGGCATCTTAGAAGCGAAGCACCAACGGCGTGCGTCCCAGCGCGGTGGGGCCACGGCAGTACGATGAGGGGATGCGTACCCGGGGTCTGGCCTCTCTGGCGTGGGGCTCCCTTCAGGATCTCTTCGACCAGTCCACCGCCTTTGGTCGTCTCGCCCTGGTCCACGTCGTCATGATGGCTGGTGACACGATGGTGACGGTCTCCCTGGCGGGATCATTGTTCTTTTCGGTGTCACCCACGGAAGCCAAGAGCAAGGTCTTGCTGTACCTCGTTTTCACCATCGCTCCCTTCGCCGTGGTCTCGCCACTCCTCGGCCCCCTGATCGACCGTTCCGTCAATGGCCGTCGCGTACTGGTCGCCGCGTCGGCACTGGCTCGGGCCCTCCTCTGCTGGTCCATGGCCCAGCACCTCAACTCCCTGTGGCTCTTCCCCGAGGCGTTCGCCGTCATTATCTGTTCGAAGTTCTACACCGTCACTCGAGGGGCCCTCGTGCCGGAGATGGCCCGCACCGATCAACTTCGCCGCCACGCGGTGGGGCTGTCCGATAGCGGTTGGCCCGAGACGGTACCCACCGATACCAAGGGATTCTCCGGATTCAACGCCCAACTCACGCTGCTCGGTACTTTCAGTGGTGTGGTGGCCGGTTCCGTCGGTGCGGCCATCTTGAAGGGGCTGGGGGCCTCGTCCGTCCTCGGGGTCGACACGGTGATCTTCGCGGGAGCGACGCTGTGCGCCCTGCGGCTCAAGCGACCGACCCTCACTACCCGCGACCACACCCTCCGCATGACCCAAGAGGAACGGGACCGCCTGGCCCTGAACCCACTCGGCGACCGCGAGGTCACGTGGGGGCTCGGAGCCTCGGCCCTGATGCGCTTCGCCGTTGGCTTTGGCACGTTCTTGATGGCGTTCGGACTTCGCCGCGCACACGCCTCACTCACCTGGTACGGACTCGGACTCGGCCTGAGTGCGGTGGGTTCGCTCCTGGGTCTGGGTCTGGTCACCCGGCTGCGCCAACGACTCACCGAGGCCACCATGCTCACGGCGGCCCTGGTGGTCACGGGCGTGGCGGCCGGCATCGTCGCGCGCCACGCCTCGACCGTGGCGCAGTGCGTGCTCGCCGGCGTTCTCGGCGTGTGCGCCTCGGTAGCGCAGCCGAGTTTTGACGCGATTACCCAGCGCCTCGTTCCCGCTGGAGCGCAGGGTCGCACCTTCGCGCGCTTCGCCGTTCGTCAGCAGCTCACGTGGGTCTTGGGAGCCGTACTGCCCGTGGGGGTAGCCCTCTCGTTCCAAGACGGCGACCGCTTCTTATGCGTGGTGTTGCTCAGTGGTGCGGTGACGTACGGACTTGGTCGTCGTCGGGCGACGCGTGACCCAGTTGACCAGCCGGCAATAACCGAAAGGTGACGACGGCGCCGGCCGCCCCCACGGCCGCCGCCACCACGCAGGCCCGGTGTAGTCCTCGCATGAAGGCGTCGACGACGGCCTGGTGAGCGTGCGGCTGGAGCGAGGCGGGGAGGTGGCCGACGACGGCCATGGCCGCCTGCATCGAGCTTTGCGCGAGCGAGAGCACGCTGGTGCTCAAACCGTGGTGGAGATAGGGCGCGAAGAGGTGGTGTATGGCTGGTCCGAAGAGGGAAGCGAAGACGGAGCCAATAACGGCGACGCCGAGCGTGCCACCGAGCTCGCGATTGGTCTCGTTGACCGCGGCGCCCGACCCTATCTGGTGCGGTGCGAGCACGGCCATCGTGACCGCGGTTGAGGGGGCACTGATGAGTGAGAAGCCGAGTGCCAAGACCATCATGGAGCCGACGACGGGCCCGAGGTAGGCCGCCGTTGGCGACTGGGTGCTCATCCACGTGAGCGCGCCGGCCATGGTGAGGAGTCCGAGTGGCACCACGTACCGGGCGCCGATGCGGGCGGCGAGGAACGCCCCCACGGGCGTCGAGACGACCACGACGCCGGAGAAGGGGAGGGTGCGCAGTCCCGCGGAAAGAGCTGAGTACCCCCGCACCAATTGGAAGTACTGCGTGATGAGGAAGATAAAGCCAAAGAGCAGGAAGAAGTTGGTGGTGATGGCCAGAGCGCCGGCGGTGAAGGCCTTGTGTCGATAGATCCGCACGTCGAAGAGGGGGTGCGGGGTGCGCAGTTCGTAAAGGACAAAACTCATCAGGAGCACGACGGACGCGGCAAAGGCCGCGATCGTTCCGGCCCCTCGCCAGCCCCACACCGGCCCCTCAATGATGGCCAACGTGAGGGCGGTAAGTCCCAGAGTGCCGAGGGAGAGTCCCACGACGTCGAATCGCTCCCGTTGGGGTGAGCGAGTTTCCGGCACCAAGAGTACGACGAGGATGAAGGCCACGAGACCGAGTGGCACGTTGAGGAGGAAGATGGCGCCATACCAAAAGTGGGCCAGGATCTCGCCTCCGGCCACGGGGCCAATGGCGATGGCCGCCCCTACGGTGGCACCCCAGATGCCGAGGGCGTTGGCCCGCTGACGGGCGTCAGTGAAGGTGACGGTGACAATCGAGAGCGTGGCCGGGAAGATGAAGGCGGCCGACGCGCCCATCAGTGCGCGGGCGGTAATGAGGCCGGCCACCGTATGGACCGAGGAGGCGTAGAGGGAAAAAAGGGTGAAGGCCGCGAGCCCGAACAGCATGATGCGCCGTCTCCCGTAACGGTCGGCGAGGCCACCGCCGGCCAGCATGAGCGCGGCGAAGGGGAGTGAGTAGCCGTCAACAACCCACTGTAGGGACGTACTCGAGGCGTGTAGCTGCACCGCGAACGAGGGGAGGGCCACATTGATGAGCAAGTTGTCAATGGCCACGAGCAATACCGCGACGCACGTGACAGCGAGAATCCGATAGGGACGATGAGTGGCGGCCACGGGACTCCTTTAGTAGAACAACGTACTACTGTTTATAGCACGTTGTTCTATACTGAAGGGGTGACCACCCGTACCCCCTCTAAGCACATTCGCCGTGGGGTGCTCGACGCGGCGGTGGCGCTCCTCGAAGCCGCCGGCCCCGACGGTTTAACGGTACGGGCGCTGGCCGCGGGTGCGGGGGTGGCCCCGATGGCCATTTACAACCACTTCGAGGGACTCAACGGTGTCATTGACGCGCTCTGGTGTGAGGGATTCCGCGGTCTCTACGCCGCCATTGCCCAGCACACTGACGACGCCGACGGCGATCTCGTGCGGGCGGGGGAGGCCTATCGCCGCTACGCCCTGGAACATCGTGGCCTCTACCTGGTGATGTTCCTCCACCGGTTCAAGAATTTTGTCCCGAGCGACGAAGGCGTGACGGCCGCCACCGAGGCTTTCGGAGCCCTCGAGACATTGGTGCGACGGGCCCAAGCGGCCGGCACCGTTCACGCGGGCGACCCCGACGAAGTCGCGCGCCTTATCTGGTCAGCGGTGCACGGCTTCGTCGCAATAGAGCTGATGGGTGAACCCGAGGCGGCTGACCTGAACCGCTCCTACGCCGCCCACTTGGCGATGATCCGTCGAGGATTGACGCCAAGTGGGTGACGGAGGGATGTCCCGTCTCTAGGACAGTCGTGCTTCAAGGGCGTCGAGCTCGGCCTGCAGGGCGGCGGGCAGTCGATCAGCGAACGTGTCGAAGTGCGTCTGGAGCAACGGCACTTCACGTCGCCACTCGTCGGGGTGCACCGCGAGGGCTTCGGTCAGCGCTTCGTCGTTGACGTCGAGGCCGGTCAGGTCGAGACCCGACAGGTGCGGGACGAGACCGATGGGCGTCTCGTGCGCCTCGGCCGTCCCCTCGAGCCGCTCGACCATCCAGGCGAGGACGCGGGCGTTCTCGCCAAAACCGGGCCAGACGAAGCGACCCTCGTCGTCACGGCGGAACCAGTTCACGTAGAAGATGCGTGGCAGCGTGGCCTCGCTGAACCGCTCGGCAAACGTCAGCCAGTGCGCGAAGTAGTCACCCATGTTGTAGCCACAGAAGGGGAGCATCGCGAAGGGGTCGCGACGAAGGTTACCGACGGCACCCGTGGCGGCGGCCGTGGTCTCCGAGGCCATCGTGGCCCCGAGGAAGACGCCGTGCTGCCAGTTAAAGGATTCGGTCACCAGCGGCATCACGCTCCGACGACGACCACCGAAGACGATGATGTCGATGGGCACGCCCGCGGGGTCCTCCCACTCCGGGGCCACCGCGGGGTTCTGTCCGGCGGGCGACGTGAAGCGGGCGTTCGGGTGGGCAGCCGGCGTGGGGGAGTCCGGTGTCCACGGCGCACCGCGCCAGTCGGTGATGGCCTCGTCGGGCAGGTCCATCCCTTCCCACCACACATCGTTGTCGGCGGTGAGGGCCACGTTGGTGAAGATGGAGTTCGCCGAGACGGCGGCCATGGCGTTGGCGTTCGTGGCCTCGTTGGTACCGGGGGCGACGCCAAAGAGGCCTGCCTCGGGGTTGATGGCGTACAGGCGACCGTCGGCTCCTGGCTTCATCCAGCAGATGTCATCACCGATGGTCTCGACGGTCCAACCCGGAAGTGAGGGCACCAGCATGGCCAGGTTGGTCTTGCCGCAGGCGGAGGGGAAGGCCGCGGCGATGTAGGTGGCCTTCCCGGCGGGGTTGGTCAGCTTCATGATCAGCATGTGCTCGGCCAACCATCCGTCTTCGCGTCCCATGACACTGGCGATACGGAGGGCGAAGCACTTCTTCCCGAGCAGGGCGTTGCCGCCGTACCCCGAGCCGTAGGACATGATCTCCTTGGTCTCGGGGAAGTGGACGATGTACTTGTGCTCGGGGTTGCAGGGCCAGGGCACATCGGCCTGCCCTTCCTCGAGCGGCGCACCCACCGAGTGAATGGCCGGTACGAAGTCGCCGTGCTCACCCAGGATGTCAAGGACCGGCTGTCCCATGCGGGTCATAATCCGCATCGAAGCCGCGACGTAGGCCGAGTCGGTGAGCTCGACGCCAATGTGCGCAATGGCGCTGCCGAGTGGCCCCATGGAGAAGGGCACGACGTACATAGTGCGGCCCTTCATCGAACCGGCGTAGAGGCCATTGAGGGTGGCGCGCATCTCGGTGGGGTCGACCCAGTTGTTCGTGGGGCCGGCGTCGATCTGCTGCGCCGAGCAGATGAAGGTGCGGTCTTCCACGCGGGCGACGTCGTCGGGATCGGACACCGCGTAGTACGAGTTGGGCCGCTTGACCTCGTTGAGGCGTCGCATCGTGCCGGCCTCGACGAGCTCGGCACAGAGGGCCTCGTATTCGTCGTCACTTCCGGTGCACCAGTGGATAGCCTTAGGTGTAGTGAGTTCTGCGACCGTCGCCACCCAGTCGAGCAAGCGTTGGTTCGTTGTTGGCTGCGTCATGGACGCCCCCTCCCCTGTCAGCCGAGAGCGTCATTGCCCCCGGACGGTACCGCCAACCTCATGAGTGACCACCTCGTGAACCAAGGTGCCGCCAATGAGGACGCTGTGGTGAAGCGTATAGCGGCAATCTTCCTGCCCGAGGTGAAAAATCCTAAAGAAGTATTTATCGGTGATGACGCCGCAGTGCTGGAACCCTTTGCTGGTCAGGTAATTATCTCGACGGACGTCTGCGTCTTCGGCGTGCACCTCGACCAAAACCTTTTCAGTTTGGAAGATCTCGGCTTCAAAGCGGTCACCAGCGCCCTCTCCGATCTCGCGGCCATGGGGGCGTGGCCGCGTGGCGTCGTGCTCGGGGTGAGTGCACCCCCGGGAACGGATCTCGATCTGTTGCACCACGGGGCGTCGATGGCTGCCATGCTGTGCGACGTGCCGGTGGTGGGTGGCGACGTGACCTCGAGTCGTGACGTGTCGGTGGCCGTTACCGTCTTCGGTGAGTGCCCCGGTAACGGGGCAGTCCTGCGCTCCACGGCCCGACCAGGTGACGGCATCTACGTATCGGGGCCACTCGGTCGCTCCTCGGCCGGACTCCGGCTCGCGCGAGCGGGCGCCTCGTTGAGCGACGATCTGGTCGTGGCGCACCGTCGCCCCTTCCCAAGACTTCGCGAAGGTCTCGCCTACCGCAATGGGGGAGCGACCGCGATGATGGACTTAAGTGACGGACTGGGGCTCGACCTGCACCGTCTGGCCGACGCCTCGAACGTGGGCTTTCGTCTCGACCACCTCCCGGTGGCCGACGGGGCGACAGTGGCCGAAGCACTGGCCGGTGGGGAAGATTACGAACTCGTGCTGACGGCCGCGGACGAACCACGCCTGTTCGCGATGTGCGACGCGCGAGGACTGCCACGTCCTCTCCGGATTGGCACCGTGGATGCCGATACCGCCGTGCGGACGTTGAAGGACCTACCGCTTACGCGACAGGGATTTGAACACCAGCTCTAACAGCCGGTGCGGCGACTAGGCCGTAGGGGTGCTGCGACGGACAGGCTTGGTGACCTTGCCCGAACGAAGGCAGCCGGTGCACACGTTGAGGCGCACGGGGGTCGCACCAACCAGGGCGCGGACGCGCTGGATGTTCGGGTTCCAGCGACGCTTGGTGCGGCGGTGGGAGTGCGAAACGTTCATGCCAAACGACGGCTTCTTGCCGCAGAGTTCGCAGACTGATGCCATGGGTCGTTCTCCTTGAAGTGCTGTCGGTGCGTTTTCGCAGCCGACGTAATAAACCGAATGACCATTGTAGCATCGCTAGCGATGACCTCACTCACAACTCTCTCAGCGGCCGACCTCGCACGGGCCGTGCGCACCTTCGAAGGCCTATTGCGGGCGCAAAAAGAGGTTATAAACCGCCTTAATGTCTACCCCGTACCCGACGGGGACACTGGGACCAACATGGCTCTCACGATGGCCTCGGTGGCGCAGCGCCTCGCCGACCTCCCCGACACGGCACCCCTGAGCGACGTCACGAGCGCGATTGCCACGGCGTCACTGATGGGGGCTCGAGGAAATTCGGGGGTCATCCTGTCGCAGATGCTCCGTGGCCTCTTGTCCTCGTTTGGCGCCGGCGAGCAGGTTGATGTCCACGCGCTGCGATCGGGCCTCCTGCAGGCCGACGTGCTGGCGCGACAGGCCGTCTCCCACCCCGTCGAGGGCACCATCTTGTCGGTGGCTCGGGCGGCCGCCGAAGGTGCCCAGGCTGGTGATTCACTCGCTGACGCCGTTCGTGCCGCCCGTGACGCCGCCGTGGCGGCGTTGGCCAAGACGCCCGAACAACTCCCCGTCCTGCGCCAGGCTGGCGTGGTTGACTCCGGAGGAACCGGACTGGTGCTCTGGTTTGACGCCCTCTGCCACGTGGTCAATGGTGACCCCTTGCCCGTGACGCCGGCCCTCGGTGACCCACTGCCCGAGATGACGGCCGTGACAGTCGAGCAGGCGGCCCTGGCCGAGCTGCGCTTCGAGGTCATGTTTCTCCTCGAGGGATCGGATGAGTCCATTCCTCACTTTCGGGCCGCGTGGGAGGCCATCGGCGACTCCATCGTGATTATTGGCGGTGATGGTCTCTATAACTGCCACATCCACACCGACCACATCGGAGAGGCCATCGAGGCGGCGCTCGAGGTGGGGCGCCCCCGCGACATCCGAGTGAGCGACCTGTTGGAGCAGGTGCGCGAGGAAGCCTGGGTCGTTGATGCGGCCACCGCGGTGGCCGCGGCGAATGGCACGACGGCCGTCGTCGCCGTCGTGGCGGGCGAGGGCGTGGCCGCCCTCTATCGCTCCCTCGGCGTAAGCCAACTTATTTACGGCGGCCAGACGATGAATCCCTCGACCGCCGAGCTGGTGGCTGCCGTCACGGCAACGGGTGCCCCTCACGTCATTATTTTGCCGAACAATAAGAACATTCGGGCCGTGGCCGAGCAGGTGAACGACCTCGTGGACGTGGATGTCCACGTCGTCGCGACCACCTCGGTGGTGGAGGGCTTGGGTGCTCTGGTGGCCTTCGACGCGTCCCTCGATGGTGCGACGAACGCCGACGCTATGCGGGCCTTCGCCGACGGAGTGACTGCCGGAGAGGTAACTCGAGCGGTGCGTGACACCGAGTCACCCGCGGGTGTTGTGCGCGAGGGTGACTGGATTGGACTGAGCGAGGCGGGCATTGTCGCTATTGACGCGTCCCTTCGTGAGGCCCTGTGTTCGCTCGCCGGCACGCTGGTGGACGACGACTGTGAACTGGTGACGGTGCTCGAGGGAGAAGGGGCCAGTAGCGACGTGACCGAAGCTCTGATTGCCTATCTCGCCGAACACGCCCCCGGGGCCGAGGTCGACGTGCACGTCGGTGGTCAGCCGCTCTACCCCTACCTCCTCGGGTGCGAGTAGGGCCACCTCGGTGACCGACGCCCCAGGGGAGCGCCGCCTTCGGCAACTGGCCGCCATCGAGGTGGGCAAGTTGCGGCACGTGGGGCCCAAGCGCACGGAAGCCTTGGCGGGGCTCGGCATCACGTCGGTCTTCGATCTCGTTACCCTCTACCCGCGTCGCTACATCGACCGGACGCGCCGCGCCGAACTATCCGACCTCGCCATCGGCGAAGAGGCCGCCGTTTTTGCCACCGTGCAGTCGGTCAAAGCGCGTCGCACCCAGAACGGCAAGAGCCTCGTGGAAGTGGTGGCGACCGACGGCGAGCGTTCGATGCGGGTCTCGTTCTTTAACCAGCCGTGGCGAGCCAACCAACTCAGTCACGGCGTGCAGGCCGTCTTCTTCGCCAAGGTCACGGACTACCGCGGTCAACCTCAGATGGCCAATCCCGTGGTGGACGTCATCGTGGGTGTGGATGGCGAAGAGCGCGATCCCAGCAAGGTCGGCGTCATTGTGCCGATCTACCCGGCCTCGGGTAAAGCCGGCCTCACGTCCTGGGAGATGGGCGGGTTCGTCGATGAGTCGCTCCGTCGGGCCGGACCGCTCCTCGACCCACTTCCGACCGCCGTGCGGACCGAGTTGGGGTTACTCGACCGCACCTCGGCGTTGCGGGGTATTCACCTCCCAACCTCGATGGACGACGTGCCACCAGCCAGGCAGCGATTGATCTTTGATGAGTTTTTCCGCCTCCAGCTCCTGCTCGCCCTGCGTCGCCGCCGCCAAGCCGAAACCGAGGCCGGCGTCAGCCACCCCGTGCTCGATGACGACCTCGCAGTGGCGCCCGGCACCCCGACAACGGAGCAGGACAGCCTCGTGCGCCAGTTCCTCGCGGGCCACCGTTTCGCGCTGACTGGCGCCCAGCGTCGGGTGTTGCAGGAGATTGCGGCGGACCTGCGGAGCCCTCGCCCCATGCACCGGCTCCTCCAGGGTGACGTGGGTTCCGGTAAGACCGTGGTGGCCCTCACCGCACTGCTCGCCGCCATCGACGGCGGCCGCCAAGGGGCACTGATGGCCCCAACCGAAGTGCTGGCCGAGCAGCACGTGGCGAGCCTCCGTCGAGACCTTGAAGGTCTCGCGGTGCACGACGACGCCGTCCTCGGTGGGCGCCGACCGCTCCGGGTGCAACTGCTCACCGGTCGGGTGAAGGGCAAGGAGCGCGCCGCCGCACTCGAGGCGTTGGCCAACGGCGGCGTGGATATTGTCGTGGGCACGCACGCCCTGCTCACCGACGATGTTCGGTTCCACGCACTCGGGGTGGTGGTGATCGACGAACAGCACCGCTTCGGGGTCGAGCAACGTGCGCAGCTACGCGACAAGGGTCGCGTCCATTCGGCGGAGGGGCGAGACCCCGACTTGCTCGTGATGACGGCCACGCCGATTCCGCGCACGGCGGCGATGGTCGTCTTTGGTGATCTCGACCGTTCGGTCCTCGACGAACTGCCCCAGGGTCGTAAGCCCATCACGACGGTGTGGGCCCAGACGGCCGCGGGGGTCGAGGACGGGTGGCAGCGAGTTCGTGACGAAGTCGCCCAGGGGCGCCGGGCCTACGTCATCTGCCCACTGGTCGAGGAGTCGGAGCGCATTGAGGCCACTAGTGCCGTGGCCGAACGAACTCGATTGGCCACGAACGAACTTCGCGGGCTCTCGGTCGGACTTCTCCACGGGCAGATGAAGAGTGCCGAGAAGGACGCGGTGATGGACGAGTTCCGCCGCGGCGAGCTCCAGGTCTTAGTCGCGACGGTGGTCATTGAAGTTGGTGTCGACGTGCCGGAGGCGACGGTCATTGTGATCGAGGACGCGTGGCGCTTCGGATTGGCCCAGTTGCACCAGTTACGAGGACGAGTCGGTCGCGGCCACGACGCGAGCTATTGCTTCCTCCTCGGCGATCCACCCTCCGCGGACGGGGCAACTCGTCTCGAGGCGATGGTGGCGTCGCAGGACGGCTTCGCTCTCGCCGAGGTCGACCTCGACCTTCGCGGTGAGGGCACCCTGCTCGGGGCCCGGCAGCGGGGCCGGAGTGACCTGCGCCTCGCGAACTTGCGACGTGACGAAGCACTCTTGGTCGACGCTCGACGGGTGGCCCTCGACCTCGTGACGGCGGACGGACTGAGCGATCACCCCGAACTCGTCGATGAATTGAAGCTCTTCGTTGACGAGGAAGAGGCCGCGTACCTGTTCAAGTCGTAATCCGTTTTCCCGATGTCGCCGTGGCGCGGTGGTTCGTCGCCTAGCCTTAGGGCGTGCGCGTAATCGGTGGAGTAGCTCGAGGTCGGCCCCTAAAGGCCAAACTGCCCGAAACGGTGCGGCCGACGACCGACTACGCCCGTGAGGCCATCTTCTCCATGCTGGAGAGTCGCGGGGGACTCCAGGACCTCGTCGTCGCTGACCTGTACTGCGGCTCGGGTGCCCTCGGCATTGAAGCGCTCTCCCGCGGCGCGGCGCGCTGCTACTTCTACGACTCCGACGCCGCCTGTCTGGCCGCGGCGAAGGCCAACTTAGAGCCCTTCAAGCTCGAGGGTGAGGCCGTCTACACCCGCGCCACGCTGCCCGTGTGGACGCCACCCGCCGACTTGGACCTGTTGATTGCCGACCCGCCCTACGGCCCCCTCGACCTCGCCAGCCTGCTGAAGGGAGTACGCGCCTCGCGGGTCATTATTGAAAATGATCGCCACATGGACGCACCCGAAGGGTGGGTGGTCACCAAAACCAAGCGCTACGGCACCACCTACGTAACGATGCTGGAACCTGACGAGGAGGCTGAGGCGTGAGAATTGGTCTCATTCCCGGATCTTTCGACCCGTTTCACAATGGCCACCTCGAAGTCGTCGAGCGCGCCGCACTGATTTTCGACGAGGTCGTCGTCGCCGCGATTCGTAATCCTCAGAAGTCGGAGCCGCTCTTCACCCTCGAGGAGCGCCACGACATGATCGCCGCCTCCTGCGCCCACATCCCGGGTGTCCGCATTGTCGCCATTTCGACGCTGCTGGTAAACGTCGCCCGTGACGTCAACGCCACGGCCATTGTCAAGGGGCTCCGAGCCGTCTCAGACTTCGAAAACGAACTGCAGATGGCCCAGATGAACCGTTCGCTGTCGGGAGTGGAGACCCTCTTCATCCCCTCGAGTTCCGACCACTCCTTTATTGCTTCTCGTCTACTACGCGAGGTCGCCCGCTACGGTGGGGATGTTTCGGCTTTCGTGCCGCCCGCTGTCCGTGATCGACTCGCCGCGAAATTCCCAGGAGGACACCATGAGTAACTTCGACGACACCTACGACGACGCCGGCTTCCCCCGCGCGCCCTACACCGAATACGAAGAGTTTGCTCCCGAGACCGAGCAGTTCGAAGAGCCGAACTACGGTCGCCGCGCCGTGCGCAGCGTCGAAGACGACATTCGCTACGCCATTGAGCGGGCGAACTCCGCCAAGCCACTCCCGCTGTCGAACAGCATGAAGTTTTCGCGCGAGGAACTGACTGAGCTCATTGAACTGCTCACAATTGCGGCTGAGAACCTGCCCTACGAACTGGCCGAGGCCCGTCGGGCTCTCCGCGAGCGCGAAGCGCTCATGGCCGAAGAACAGGCCAAGGCCCAGGACATCATCAAGCGGGCCGAGTCCTACGCGGCCCAGTTGATTGAACAGACTGAGGTCGTTCGCCAGGCCCGCCTCGAGGCCCAGAGCATTATCAATGAGGCCACCGTCGCCGCGCGCAAGATGGTGACGCAGCACGAGGACTACCTCGACCGCAAACTCGCCGACTTTGAGAACATCCTCTCCAACCTCCTCGCGACGACGCAGAAGGGGCGTTCGCGCCTCGCCGCCGAGCCAATGCCGGTTCCAACCGACACCGCGGCCATTGCCGAACAGTTCTTCGCGGGCGATCCCGTGTCGACCACGGATGCCCCCTTCGATTACGAGGCTGAGGTGGGCGCCACCGACGAGGCGCACTAGGTGAGCTCGCTGTACCGCATCCCCGTCGCCCTCTTGTTACGCGACGTGCCGTCGACGGTGGACTGCTCCTTTGACGCCCCGTTCGACGAGCGGCGAGAGTTCGAACCCCGAGGAGCAGCCGAAACCGACATTCGTCCAGACGCCGACGTGGCGGTGCGCCTGACCCTCCAGAGTTTTGTCGGGGGACTGCGCGCCAAGGGCGGCATTTCGGCCCCGTGGTTCGGCACGTGTCGGCGCTGTTCGGTGCTGGTCGAGGGCGTGGCGTCAGTAGCCGTGGACGAGCGCTACGTCGACACCATTGAAGAGGGCGACGAAGAGGCCTACCTCATCGAGAACGATTTCATTGACCTCGAACCCATGATTCACGACGTCTTGCTGCTGGATCTTCCGCTCGCACCACTGTGTCGCGAGGACTGTCAGGGCCTGTGTTTGTACTGCGGCGCGGACCGAAATGAGTCGCCCTGCACCTGCCAGGCGCCAACCGACGCGCGGTGGGCTACACTAGATGGACTGAAGTTCGCGGGTGACGAGCCCGACGACGCAGACGAATCGTGACGGGCTCGCCCGTCGATGGTGAAAGAGAAGACCGGTGCCAGTTCCTAAGCGTAAAACAAGTAAATCCGTAACGCGAAGCCGTCGCGCCTCCGCTTGGCGCCTCGAGCGTCCGGCCCGTAGCGTCTGCCCACAGTGCGCAACGTCCAAGTTGCCCCACATCGTGTGCCCCAACTGCGGTTGGTACAAGGACCGCGTCGCCGTCGAGGTTAAGTAACTTGCCGCTGCCCATCGCTCTCGACGCGATGGGTGGTGACTTTGCCCCCGAGCTCGTTATCAAGGGAGCGCGACGCGCCGTTGATGAACTCGGCCTCGAAGTCACCCTCGTTGGCGTTCCCGAACTTATGGGAGACCCCCTCGGGCTCCCCGTCGTTGCGTGCACGGAAGTCATCGCAATGGATGACGAGCCGGGTTCGAGCGTTCGCAAGAAGAAGGATTCGTCCCTGGTCCGCTGCGCCGAACTCGTTCGCGACGGCCACGCCTCGGCGATGGTCTCGGCTGGCAACACGGGTGCCACGATGGCCGCAGCCCTCTTGCGGATGGGTCGGCTCCCGGGCGTTCTGCGCCCCTGTATCGCGACACCCATCCCCAACCCCGGTCGCGCCCCCTCGACGATGGTTGACGCGGGTGCCAACGCCGAGTGCACGCCCGAGATGCTGTTGCAATTTGCCCAGTTGGCGTCGGCCTTCGCCGGCGCCCGTTTCTCAATCTCCGCGCCCTCGGTCGGCCTGCTCTCGATTGGGGAGGAGTCCTCGAAGGGCACCCCACTCGTGAAGGAGACGCACGAGTTGCTTGCCCAGTCGGGGCTGAACTTCTTCGGCAACGTTGAGGGTCGCGACCTGATTCCCGCCCCCGTTGACGTGATCGTTACCGACGGTTTCACCGGCAACGTCGCGTTGAAGACCCTCGAAGGGGCCTTCAAGTTCCTCTTCTCGACGATTCTGTCAGCACTCGACACGGACGACGAATCGCGCGCCGCCGGCAAGGCTCTCATGCCGTATCTGTTGCCCCACGTCACCACGCTCTCGCCGGAGTACCAGGGTGGGGCCATGCTGCTTGGACTCAAGGGTCTGTGCGTCATCTCTCACGGTTCGAGCAACGACACGGCCATCATGAACGCCCTGCGCGTGGCGGCCGAAATGGATGCCGCCGGCGTTGTCGGCAAGATGGCACTGGCTATTCGTCCTGATCAGAGCGAATAAGTGTCGCAGTGCCCCCGGGCACTGACTACGCTGGCGTAGTTCGAGAAAGGAGTTGGCATGACCGACGCCCCGAAGGCCGCACTTGACCGCGCCGCAATTTTGACGCTCGTTACCAACGAGTTAGCCCAGATCCTAGAGACCACCCCCGACGAGATTCTCGTCGACGCCCCGTTCGCCGACGTCGGTGCCGACTCGCTCGCGCTCATTGAGCTCGTCGAGGCCCTCGAAGAGACGCTCTCCGCCCAGGTCGCCGGATTCCACATCGATGACGAAGACTTGGAATCATTGACCTCGGTCAACGACGCAGTCGACTACGTGGCTGCCAAGCTCAACCTGGCCTAAATGGACGAAGCAGCCGAGACACTCGGTGCTTTTGCTCGACTCGTGGGGCTCGACCCGGCGAGTGCGACGCTACGCGAAGCTCTCACCCACGCCTCCTACGCGGCCGAACACGAAAGCCCGTCCAATGAGCGCCTCGAGTTTCTTGGTGACGCCGTCGTGGACTTGGCGGTTGCGCATTACATCGTCGCGACCTACCCGGACTTCAACGAGGGACACGCCTCGGTGCTTCGTTCTCACGTCGTCAATGAAGCCGTACTGGCCGCCGCCGCCCGTGATATTGGCATTGCCGCCGTGCTGAAGGTCGGACGGGGTGTCCTCAAAGAACAGGGGCTCGAGCGCTCCTCCATCCTCGCCGACGCCTTCGAGGCCGTCGTGGCCGCGCTCTATCTCGAGCAGGGTTTTGGGCCGGCGAAAGCGTTCGTCGAGTCGGTGTTGGCTGTCCGCATCGAAGAAGCCGCTCAAAACGGGTCGACACTCGACCCCAAGACCCGCCTGCGCCAGTGGGCGCAGCTGCAGGGCTACGACACGCCGGTGTACCAAGTAGAGGCGCAGGGCCCCAGTCACGACATGGTCTTTGTGGCCAGCGTGCGCGTGGGGGAGATCCTGGCCTGCGGCAGTGGAACATCAAAAAAACGAGCGGAGGCGGCTGCGGCCGTCGCCGCCTGGGAGGAGAGCAATGCCTGAACTGCCCGAAGTAGAAACGGTTCGCGCCGGACTCCAGCGAGAGATCGCTGGCAAGAAGATCAAGACGGTGACGGTCGACAACGACCACCTCATTCGTCGCCACGCTTCGGCCAAGGAGTTCCGTGCACCCTTGGAGGGGGCCACCGTCAAGGGCGTCCACCGTCTGGGCAAGAATCTGCTGGTCCAGCTCGACTCTGGTAATCACCTCATCATTCACCTCGGCATGTCGGGCCAGGTACTCAAGGCGAAGGGCCCCAAAGACCCGAAGCCGAAGCACACGCACGTGGTGTTCCAGTTCGCCACCGGCGAGGAGATTCGCTACGTCGATACCCGCACGTTTGGCGAGCTCTACGTGTCGACGCCACCGGCGGAGGGTGCCGAGATCGTGGTCTCGAAGTTTGCCCGTCTCTCCATTGGCGGTGACGGCATGGACTACCGCAAGCGGGTGCCCGAGTTGGCCCACCTCGGTATTGACCCCTTCGAGGACCAGGTCGGCTGGGACCGCTTCGCGGCCATCGTGCGCAGCCGGTCGACGGGTCTCAAGGCCATGTTGACTGACCAGGACATCATCGCTGGCATCGGCAATATCTACGCCGACGAGATCTTGTTCGAGGCGAATTTGCGCTTCGATCGTCCGAGCGACAGCCTGTCGACAATCGAAATTCGCCGGCTCCACCGGACTATTCCCGAGATTTTGACCGAAGCCATCAAGGCCGGGGGCACGACGCTGTCGGATGAAACCTTCGTCAACGTCGAGGGCGTTGCGGGTACCTTTGGCAGTCACTTGCAGGTCCACGCTCGCGAGGGTCAGGGCTGCGTAACCTGCCGGACTCCCATCGCCAAGGTCTCGTACCACCAGCGTTCGACGTACTTCTGCCCGAAGTGTCAGGCGGCCTAGAGGTCACCCCTCGCGGTTATTGCTAGCGTTCATCCGTGTTTCTTAAGCGATTGACCATGAAGGGCTTCAAGTCCTTCGCCGATGCCACCGTCTTGGAGTTCGAACCGGGCGTCACCGCCGTGGTGGGCCCGAACGGGTCCGGTAAGTCGAACGTGGTCGACGCCGTCACCTGGGTGCTCGGCGCTCAGGGGACCAAGGCCCTGCGATCGGCCAAGATGGACGACGTCATTTTTGCCGGCACCGCGACCAAGGCCGCCCTCGGCCGGGCCGAAGTCTCGCTCACCCTCGACAACGCGGCGGGGAAGTTGCCCATCGACGGCGCCGAGGTAACGATTTCGCGCACCCTCTTCCGCTCCGGCGACTCCGAATACGCCATCAACGGCACGACCTGCCGCCTGCTCGACATTCAAGAACTCCTCAGTGACTCGGGCGTTGGTCGTCAGCAGCACATGATCATTGGCCAGGGCCAGCTCGACGCCATCCTCAACTCGACGTCGGAGACCCGGCGCAGCGTTATCGAAGAGGCGGCCGGTGTGCTCAAGCACCGCCGTCGTAAGGAGCGGGCCGAGCGTCGACTCGCCTCGACCCAGGAAAACCTGGAGCGACTCGGTGACCTGGTGCGCGAAGTTCGCCGTCAAATGCGGCCCCTCGAGCGCCAGGCTACGTCCGCTCGCCACTTCGCCGACGTGGACAAGGAACTTCGCGCCGCCCGTCAGGCCCTCTTTGCGCAGCGCCTGCAGGCCTTCGCCGATCGTCGCCGTGCGCTCGACCTCGAACTGGAAACGGCCCAGGCCCTCGAACGAGAACTCAAGGTCACCCTCGTCACCCTCGACGCCGAGTCCACGGCCGCCGCCGCCGATATGGCCTCGCGCCGTGAAGAGACACTGGCTTCCACGCTCGGCACCCTCCAGGGGTTGGCCGAACGGGCCCGCGGCACCCTGCAGGTGCTCGCCGAGCGCGAGCGCGCCCTGCGTGCAGCCCTCGCCGCCTCGGCCGACGAGAACGTCACCGCGACCCTCGAGGCCGACGCCGCTCGCCTCGAAGCAGACCTCACCGCGTTGAGCGAAGAAGAGGGTGAACTGCGTGGCCTGCGCGAAGCCCTCGCCAGTGCCCAAGCCCAGCTCGAGGCAATGGAAGCTGATTTTGCCGCGACGTGGGGCGAGGTGTCGGTGGTAGCCGACCGCAACGCCCTGACGGCGGCCCGTGACCGCATCTCCCTCGTGCAACGTTCGCGTAGCTCCCTGGTGGAGAACGAGCGCCGCACGGCGCAGCGTCTGAGCGAGAATGTCCAACGCGTCGCGGCCAACGCCACCGCGTTGGAGGCGAACGAGCAGGCCGTGCAGGCCGCCACTACGGCCGCCACCGCCAACCAAACGGAACTGACCAGCGCCAAGGAAGCGGCCGACGCGGCCGAGTCGAATAAGGCCAGCAGTGAGGACGCCTTGCGCGAGGCGACCGACGTCGCCGCTCGCACACAAGCCCGCGCCGAAGCGCTGGCTCGCGCGCTCGAGGAGCTCTCGGGCGCTGGCGGTCGCGCACTCCTGGGCAACCTCACTGGTGTGCTGGGTTCGTTCCTTGACCTGATTGACGTGGACGAGGGCTGGGAGCGGGCCGTTGAGTCCGCCGCCGGCGCCTCCGTGGGCGCGATGGTGGTCGACGGTCGCACCAGCGCCAAGGCCGCCCTCGAGTTACTTCGTCGCGAAGGGGGAGCGGGCCTGATTCTGCCCGTGGCCGAATCACAGGTCGCGCCGAAAGCCGCCCCCGAAAACACGGTGGCCCTGCGTTCGCTGGTTCGCGCCCGAGCCGGTGCGCCCGATCACGTGACCCGCGTCCTCGACGCACTCTTCGCCCAAGCGTTCGTGGCGGAGGACTGGCAGCGGGGAGTCGAAGTCGCGGCCGCAAATCCCGAGCTCGTTATCGTCACCCGCGATGGTGACCGCTTCGCCACCAGTGGCTGGCGCCTGTCTTCGGGACGGGCCGTCGTTACCCGCAGCACGGTGGAGGAAGCGCAGGCCACGGCCGCTGACGCTCAAGCCGCCCTCGGCCCGATTCGTGAGGCACGCCAGAATGCCGACGCCGCCGCGGTGGCCGCCCGACAGCGACTCAACGCGGCCACCACCCGGCACGCCCAGGGTGAGGCCGAACTCGACCGCCGCCGCCGTGAGCGCGCCCGTCTCGATGAATTGACGGCTGAGCTCGCGACCCGCACGACGAGTCTCGAGGCCGAACTCGTCGAACTGCGCAACCAGCTCGGACCCCTCGACGAGGAACTGGCCACCCTGCAGTCCCAACTGCCCGCCCTCGAAGCGGCCGTCGCGGACGCCAACGCCCGCCAAGCCGAGGCCCAGCGCGCCCGTGACGCCATTAGTGCTCAGCGCAACTCGGTGGGTGCGGCCTCAACGACATTGAGTCGTCGCGAGGCGCAGTTTGCCGAGCGCCGTCGACTCATCGAAGAACGCCGAGCGGAAATTGAGGCCCGTCTCGCCGGTCGCACCAATGAGCGTCGCGAAGCCGCCCAACGCCGCGAGGCCCTCGAATTCGACATTCAGGTACTTGGTCGTCTCCGTCGCATCGTGGAAAGCGCGGCTGAGGACATCGCCCTCAGTCAAGAGGCGATGGATTCGACCTACCGCGAACAGCTCGAGGCCTCCCGCGCCAGCGCCGAGAAGCTTGAGTCACTCCGCCTGGCTCGCCGCGAATTGGACGACCGTCTGGCCGCGACGTCGGCCAGTCTGCACCGTGGTGACGTCGAGCGCGCCGAACTCACGCTGAAGGTGGAGAACGTCGCTGAGGCCATCCGCCGTGACCTCGGTATTGAACCGGACGACCTCGACGCCGCGGCTGCGATTGAACTCGCCGAAGGGGTCAGCCTCGAGCAACGAGTCGGCGAACTCGAAGCACAGGTCACCTCGCTCGGGCCTATCAACCCCCTCGCGCTCGAAGAGCTCGGGGTCCTCGAGGAGCGGTACCGCGAACTCGACGCCCAGGTGGCCGACGTGCGAGACGCTCGTCGCGAACTGCTCGACGTGGTGCGGGCACTGGACGAAGAAATCATGACGACGTTCTCCGAGGCCGTGGCCGACGTGAACGAGCACTTCTCGACGTTGGTGGCGATGTTGTTCCCCGGTGGTCAGGGTCGCCTTATCTTGACCGAACCTGATGATCCGCTGAACACCGGTGTGGAGATCGAGGTGCGACCCATGGGCCGCAACATTCGCCGCATCTCGCTCCTCAGTGGTGGTGAGCGCTCGATGGCCTCACTGGCCTTCCTCTTCGCGGTGTTCCGTTCGCGCCCCTCTCCCTTCTACATGATGGACGAGGTCGAAGCGGCCCTCGACGACGTCAACCTGCAGCGCTTCTTGAGCCTGGTTGACGAGTTCCGTGACGAGGCTCAGTTGCTCATCGTGACGCACCAGAAGCGCACCATGGAGTCGGCTGACGCCCTCTACGGTGTGACGATGGTGCCAGGCGCCTCATCGAAGGTGGTGTCGCAACGCGTCAAGCGATCGAAGCCCGAGACGGCTCTCCCAGACGTGAACCCGGAGGCGGTTGAATGACGATGCTCCTGATCCTGCTGGCCGTTGTCATTCTCGTCGGAGGCGTGGTGGTGGTGCGTCGCCGCCAGCGCCGCCCTCGTGTCGTTTTGCCACCGACCCGAGAAGCCATGCCCGAGGTGCTGGTCACCGAGGTCGCGCCAATTCCCACCCTGCTCGAGACCGCCGAGACTGTCGCGGCGCCAGCCACCCTCGAATCCCGCCTCGGCGCCTCGCGTGGCATTTTTGACCGCGTCCGCTCACTCGGATCCGGCTCCCTCAGTGAGGCTGATCTCGAGGTTGTCGAAGAGGTCTTGCTGCGTTCCGACGTAGGACTCGCCACAACCACCGCCCTGCTCGACGAGCTCCGGGCCAATGGTGCACCCGATGGCGTGGCCAGCGCCATTCGCGCCGCCCTCAACGCTTCCTTCGTGTCCGACCGAGCGGTGGTCACCACCGCGGACGAGGGTCGCATCCCAGTGTGGCTCTTTGTCGGAGTCAACGGCGTTGGTAAGACCACGACGATTGGCAAGTTAGCCGCCCGCGCCACTGGCTCGGGTCAAAAAGTGGTCCTAGCGGCGGGCGACACCTTTCGTGCCGCCGCCGCCGATCAGCTCGAATTGTGGGCCGAGCGCAGCGGGGCCGACATTGTTCGAGCTGCCGAAGGTGCCGACCCCGGGTCGGTTATTCACGACGCTCTCGGTCGAGCGCAGGCGCGCGGTGCGGACCTTGTCCTCGCCGACACTGCCGGCCGTCGAGCGAACTCGACCAACTTGCTCGATGAACTGGCCAAGATTCGCCGAGTCGCCGACCGTGTGCCGGGGCAGGTCGTGGAGACCCTGATGGTGCTCGACGCGACCACGGGACAGAACGCCCTGAGCCAGGCGAAGGAGTTTTTGGCCGCCGCAGCCGTCACCGGCATTGTGCTCACCAAACTCGACGGCACCGCGCGTGGTGGGATCGTGGTGGCTATCGAACGCGAGCTGCAAATTCCGGTTAAGTTTGTCGGCATCGGTGAGACCATCGACGACCTCATTGATTTTGACCCCAGTGCCTTCGTCGACTCCCTGCTTTCGTAGCGATTCTTAGTAATTTGCCTACCGCACAAAGGGTGTCGCCACTAGAATTCAGTTCTAGAGACTGCGGAAGATTCGTTCTCATAAGGAGGCTGAGAGTGTTCTCTCGCGCGTTACACCACAGCAGTGCTCGCGTACGCCTCCTTGTCGGCTCGGCCATGGTGGCCGCCACCTCGCTCGTTACCGTGGGTGCTACCCCCGCGAGTGCCGTGAACTCCTCATGGGCTCACGCGCCGGCCGCCCTGCGTCTGGCCGTTGAGAAGCACGCCCACCTTGCCGCCACGGTACCGACCACTGACCCGGGCAAGACGAGCGGGGACGGCTTCGGCTACACCGTGGCCCTCTCAGGGACGAACGCGGTGGTCGGCGCCCCGAACACCGCCACCAGTGCTGGCGCCGCCTATTTCTATTCGTACGCAAACGGTTCGTGGAATCTGCTTTCCACCGTGACCGATCCGGCCGGCACCATGGGCGACTCGTTCGGTGTCTCGGTCGCCATCTCCGGCACCAACGCCATCATCGGCGCAAGTGGCAACGCCAGCAACCAGGGTGCGGTCTACTTCTACTCCCTGTCGTCCAACGTGTGGTCACTGACCCAGGCCGCGGTAACCGACCCTTCGGCGAACGACGGCGATCTCTTCGGCTCGGCAGTGTCACTGTCGGGCGGAACGGCCCTCGTCGGGGCGAGCGGGGTGCTGGGCAATCAGGGGGCGGCCTACTTTTTCACCCAGAGTGGGGGCTCGTGGTCGCTCACGACATCGGTCAGCGACCCTGGCGCCACCGGTGGTGACGTCTTTGGCTCGGCAGTCAGTGTCTCGGGTACGAACGCCATCATCGGCGCGAGCGGTGCCGCCAACTACTCCGGCACGGCCTACTTCTACTCCGGCACTGCCGGGCTCTGGACCCAGCTTGGCCAACCCGTCGTGGATCCGAGTGGTGTGGCCTACGACTATTTCGCCACCGCCGTGGCCATGTCAGGCACCAACGTCATTATCGGCGCACTGTCGACATCCACTGGTTACGGCGCCGCCTACTTCTACGCTCTCAGCGGCGGCGTCTGGACGCCGGGCACCATTGTGCTCGACCCCAACGCCAACAGTGGCGACTCGTTTGGTACCTCGGTGGCCCTGTCGGGCTTTAGCGCGGTGGTGGGGGCGAGTGGCGTCGGCAGCACGGCCGGCACCGCGTTCTTTTACGCACTATCGGGTAACGCGTGGTCCGCATCGGCCGCCACGAATCCGCCCTCGGCGATTGGTGACCTCGTGGGCAATGCGGTCGCGGTCGACGGTAACGCCGCACTCGTTGGTGCCAGCGGCAACACCTCAGGCGCCGGCGCGGTGTACTTCTACGGCACCCCCCAAACGCAGGGCGCCCTGGTCATCACCAACACCACCACGACGGGAACGGCCGGCACGGCAATTCGCCTGCTCTCGTCCGGCGGGTCGGGCACTATCGCAGTGGTCTATACGACCAACAGCCGCGGCTGCTCCATCTCAGGCAATCTCCTCAATGCGACAGGCCAGTACTCCTGCCTAGTCACCGCTACCAATCCGGCCAACGGTAACTACAGCGCGGTGAGTTCCTCGCCGGTGTCGTTTAGCTTCGCTCTCGCCGCCCAGGCGGCCATTGCTATCGCGAACACCTCGACCTCTGCTCTGGTGGGTGGATCGATAACACTCGTGGCGACGGGCGGGTCCGGGAGTCCGACGTTCACCTTCGCGACGAGTAGCGCGGGATGCTCCATTATCGGCAGCACGCTGACCGCAACCACCGCGGGCGTGTGTTTGGTCACCGCCACGGCCCCGGCACATGGTATGTACGGCGCCACAACCTCGACCCCCGTGAGTTTCACGTTTTCCCTGGCCTCGCAGAATCCGCTGCTGATCACCAACCCCATTACGACCAATTTGCAGGGGACTTCCGTGACCTTGACCTCGTCGGGCGGGTCTGGCGTCATTGCCGTGACGTACAGTGTGCAGGGCAAGGGATGTTCAATCTCGGGCAACGTCCTCTACGGCGCGACCGGAGATCAGTGCTACGTCACCGCGAGTAACCCCGCCAGCCTCAACTACTCGGCGATCACCTCGCCAACGGTGCCCTTTACCTTCGCCCTGACCAATCAGGACCCGCTGACAATAACGAACACCGTGCTGACCGCGCCGGCCGGCACTCCGGTGACCCTGAACGCCAGTGGTGGTTCGGGCACGATAAACATCCTCTTTACCGTGATTGGTCCGGGTTGCTCAATTTCGAAGGGCGTCCTGACCGGCATCGGTGCCAACCTGTGCACCGTTACGGCGACTAACCCCGCGAACGGCATCTTTGCCGCCGTCAACTCGGCCCCCGTCAACTTCTCCTTCACGCTGAAGCCACAGGCCCCCGTGCTCGTGACGAATACCATTACCTCCGGCCCCGCCGGGACGCCCATCACCCTCGGCGCGTCGGGTGGCTCCGGTCTCACCAACTACACCTACAGCGTGACGGGCACGGGCTGCGTCATTGCGGAGGGCGCCCTCTCGGCGAGTGGCGCCGATACCTGCATCGTCACGGCCTCGAATCCCGCGAACGGCATCTACGCTCCCGCGACCTCATCACCGGTGACCTTCACTTTCAGCCTGGTGGCCCAGCAGAGTATCTACATCACCAACGTGATTACGAATGGTCTCGCCGGCACTCAGATCACTGTGACGGCGAGTGGTGGATCGGGCACCTTCGCCCCCGTCTTCACCGTGACGGGCAACAACTGCTTCATCTCGGGCGCGATTCTGACGGCGACGACGGCGGCCACCTGCACGGTGACCGCGGTCAATCCCATCAACGGGATTTACGCCGCCGTTACGAGTTCGCCGCTCGTCTTTAGTTTCCTCCTCGGGGCCCAGCACACCATCTCGATTTCGACGGTGCACCGCACCGTGCACCTCGGCACGAAAATTCCTCTGTCCTACGTCGGCGGTACGGGGTACGGGCACGTGTCGTTTGCCGTGAGTGGGGCCTATCAGAACTTCGCGGGCTGCTCGATTACCGGTAACTTGCTGAAGGCCCGACGCACGGGCTCGTGCTACGTGGTCGTCACCAAGGCCGGCAGCGGTTTCTACGCCGTGGCGGTCTCGACGCCGGTGCGCTTCTACTTCGTCTAACGCGACCGGCGCCGCACCACAGACGTGGAAAGTAGGCTGGAGGCATGTTTGACGCCCTCAGTGCTCGGTTAGAAAAGGTCAGCCAGTCACTGCGCTCCCGTGGACGCTTGAGCGAGGCCGATCTCGACAACGCGCTCGCCGAGGTGCGCACCGCGCTTCTCGAGGCCGACGTCGAACTCTCCGTTGTCCGCGCCTTCTTAGAGGCCGTGCGGGTCCGCGTGGCGGGCGAGGACGTCGCGACGAGTCTCACGCCCGGTCAGCACGTCATCAAGGCCGTCCACGACCAGCTCGTTGAAGTACTCGGTGGTTCGGCGCTCAAGGTCACCTACGCCGCCAAGCCACCCACCGTCATTTTGCTGGCTGGTCTTCAGGGTGCCGGCAAGACGACGACGGCGGGCAAATTGGCGAACTGGTTCAAGTCGCAGGGCCGTCAGCCTTATCTCGTCGGCACCGACCTCCAGCGCCCGGCGGCCGTTGAGCAGCTGCGAGTGCTCGGGGCGCAGATCGGTGTCGAGGTCTACTCCGAGCCGTCGAATCCCGTGGAAGTGGCCCGCAAGGGCGTGGCCGAGGCGATCCGCCTGGGTCGTGATGTCGTCATTATCGACACCGCCGGCCGCCTCAGCATCGACGCCGCCCTCATGGCCGAGGTGCGCTTCATCGCGGGTGCCGTCAACCCGCACTACACCTTCCTCGTTATTGACGCGGTCACCGGTCAAGACGCGGTGCACACCGCCCGCGCCTTCCACGAGAGCCTCGAGCTGTCGGGCATCATTGTCACCAAGCTGGACTACGACGCCCGTGGTGGTGCCGTGCTGTCCGCCCGCGGTGTCGTGGGTCGCCCCGTGGTGTTTGCCTCAACCGGCGAAAAGATGGGGGACTTTGACCTCTTTCACCCCGACCGCATGGCCTCGCGCATTCTCGGTATGGGCGACATCATGTCGCTCATCGAGCAGGCCGAGCGGACGATGGACGCTGACGTCATGGCCGACTCGACGCAGCGCATGCTGGCGGGTCAGTTCACGCTCGATGACTTCATGACCCAAATGAACCAGGTGCGCAAGATGGGTTCGCTCGGTGGTCTGATGAAGCTCGTCCCGGGCATGAACAAAGAGATGCGTGACGCCGCGAGCAATATTGACGACAGTCACCTCAATCGGGTCGAGGCCATCATTCGTTCCATGACGCCAAAAGAGCGTCGCGACCCCAGCATTATTGACGGATCGCGCCGCACCCGTATTGCCAAAGGGTGCGGCCAAACGGTCAACGAGGTTAACACCCTGCTCAAGCAGTTTGACCAGATGAAGAAGATGATGAAGACCATGGGGCGGGGTGGAATGCCCCAACTCCCCGGTGGCGGAAAAATGGCCCAAATGGCCGCAAAACTTGGTGCGGCACGGGGCATGGAACTTCCCGAAGGCTTTGAGGCACTGGGCGCTGGCATGAATGCCGGTGGCGCCGGGGGCTTCCCCCCACGGCCCTCGCAGGGGGGTGGCGGAGGCCAAAAAGGGAAGAAGAAGAAGGGCGGGCGGGTAACACCGCCAAAAACTCGCTAAACTAGAGCGCTCGGGTATATCGCCCAGTTCCGCAGAGGCGGAACATTGGTTTTGAGGAGAATGTCGACGTGGCTGTAAAACTTCGTTTGGTGCGTATTGGTAAGAAGCGTCAACCCACCTACCGTGTGGTGGCGATCGACGCACGCCGTCCCCGTTCCGGTGCGTTCCTGGAAGTCGTTGGCACCTACCAGCCCCGCGGCCTCTCGGCTGCTGAGCCCGACACCGTCATCATGATTGACAACGCCAAGGCCGTCCACTGGCTGCGCCACGGCGCCCAGCCCACCGAGCGCGTCGCCAAGTTGCTGACCCTCTCGGGCGCCATGGCTGACTTCGAAGCCGCAAAGGCCGCCAAGTGAGCATGAACGACGACTACGTCGCTGGTGACGTCAACCAGGTCGACGACGTCACGTCGGACGACTTCTACGACGGCGACAACACCGAGGTAGAGGCGCCCACCGCGGTTGCCGCACTGACCTACATCGCCCAGGCCCTCGCCGACGCACCCGAGGCCGTGTCGGTCTCGCTGTCGGAGAAGTCTGGCAAGGTGGTCTTGTCGCTCGCCCTCGACGGCGACGACGTGGGTCGCGTGATTGGCCGTCGTGGCCGCACCGCCCAGGCCATTCGTTCGTTGGTGGCCGCCGCGGGCGCCCGTGACGGCGTTACCACGTCCGTCGACATCCTGGACTAACGCCCGTGACCGACGAGCGCATCACGCTCGAAGTCGGGCGCATAGTGAAGTCGCACGGTCTTCGTGGCCAGGTCATTGTTGACCTGTCGACCGACCGTGAAGAACGTCTCGATCCCGCCACGGTGCTCGACACACCCCGTGGCCCCCTGACCGTCAAGACCGCCGCTCGGCATCAGGAGCGGTGGCTCGTGCAGTTCGTTGGTGTCAGTACCCGGGAAGAGGCCGACGCCCTGCGTGGTGTCGTGCTGAGCGCGGAGCCCCTCGAGGACGACGACGCTATCTGGATTCACGAGCTCTTCTCCGCGGTCGTCGTCGATCAGCACGGGGTAACACTGGGAACAGTGGTTGACGTGGAAGCGAATCCCGCGTCGGACTTGCTCGTGCTCGACAACGGGGCGCTTATTCCCCTCACCTTCGTGACTGAGGTCACGCCCAATGAGCACATCGCCGTCGATATTCCCGACGGCCTCCTCGAGTAGCGATGACGCTGCGCGTCGACGTCCTCACCCTCTTCCCCGAGGTCGTCACCCACTACGGGGCGACCTCTATTCTGGGGCGAGCGGCCGAGCGCGGCGTGTGGGAGCTGCACGTGCACGATTTTCGTGAGGCCACCACCGACGTGCACCGCAGTGTCGACGACACCCCCTACGGCGGGGGAGCGGGCATGGTGCTCCGGCCCGAGCCGATTATCTCGACCATTGAATCGAACCCCGCCATGGCCCGACCGGTGATCGCCATGACCCCCTCGGGTCGACCCTTCACCCAGGCCGTGGCTCGCGAGCTGAGTGCCCTCGACGGTTTCACCCTGCTCTGTGGCCGCTACGAAGGATTCGACCAGCGCATCCTCGACACCGTGGTCGACGACGAGATTTCCCTCGGTGACTTCGTCCTCGCCGGCGGCGAGTTGGCGGCCCTGTGCATTCTCGAGGCCGTCGTGCGACTGCGCCCCGGCGGACTCGGCAATGATGAGTCCAGCGTGGAAGAGTCCTTCGCCGAGGGGCTGCTCGAGTACCCGCAGTACACGAAACCGGCCAGTTTTCGGGGGCGCGACGTCCCTGAGATTCTTCGCTCGGGTGATCACGCGCGGATTGCTCGGTGGCGCCGGGCCCAGGCGCTGACCAAAACCCTGGCTCGCCGTCCCGACCTCCTTACCGAGGCCGACCTCACCGCAAAAGACCGGAAAATACTGGCTGAATTCGCGGTGGTGGACGAGCCTTCGGAAAACGGCTAAACTTTACATTCCACTCGTGATCCGAAAGGGACACCCATGAATCCGACCGATCTCATTGACCGCGACTCGCTGCGCGACGACATCCCGGCATTCCGTCCCGGCGACACCGTAAAGGTCCACGTGCGCGTGGTCGAAGGTACCCGCGAGCGCGTCCAGGTCTTCCAGGGCGCCGTCATTCGTCGCCAGGGCTCGGGCCTGCAGGAGACCTTCACGGTCCGCAAGCTCAGCTTCGGTGTGGGTGTGGAGCGTACGTTCCCACTGCACGCGCCGACCATCCAGAAGATCGAAGTCGACTCCTACGGTGACGTCCGTCGCGCCAAGTTGTACTACCTCCGTGATCTGCGTGGTAAGGCCGCCAAGATCAAGGAACTGCGCGTCACCGACCGCGCCTAGTCGCCCATGGGCGAAGAAGAGCTTGACGACTACGAGTCGACCCTCGAGCTCGCGCTCGTTCAGGAGTACAAGGCCGTCGTCGGCATGTTCGACTACGCCGTCGAAACTGATCGTCGCTTCTACTTAGCGAACCACGTCGAGACGGACGTCAAGTCCACTACGCCGGTGATGATTGAACTGATCTTGACGGACGCCTGGGTCTGGGACATGTACCGTTCCGCTCGCTTCGTGCCGAGTGTGCGCGTGTTGACCTTCCGCGACGTCAACGTCGAGAAGTTGCCGAAGGAAGACCTCCAGCCCTAATGGAGCTCGCCTGCGTTGAACTGCTTGCGGCCGATTTGCCGACCTACGGCACCTCAGCGACCTACCGTCGCGGAGCGGGCATTCTCGTGGTCGACGGTGACCCCAGCACCCTGCTCGCCGCCTACGGGCCCGAATGGCCCGGCCCTCACGGGGTCTGGTTCTACGCCGACCACACCTACCCCGCGACGTTGATCGCCCGCGACATCAAAACCCTCGCGCACCTGATGCCCCTCACCCACGTCGTTATTGAAGCGCCCTCGGACGCCGAGCACCACGCCGCGGTCGTGCGGGCGCTCCTGAGTGACGACAAGGTCACCATGAGCAATCGGGTCGTCACGCTGGAGGGGGCCGTCAATCGGCCCGCTCCGCCGCAGCCCCTTGAGGTCTGGTACCGCGACGGTACCTATCTCATCAACGGTGAGCAGTCCCTCGGCATGACCATGCACGGACCAGGCTTCACCCTCTACGAGGACAACAACTAAACACCGCGCTGGCGCCAGCTCGGGCTACGATGCGCGCATGATGCGAAACGCGATGACCAGACGAATGGGAAGTCTCGCGGTAGTGCTCGCATGCGGCATCGCCCTCGCCCTCGTGCCGACCTTCTCGAGCGTGCTCGCCGCCCCGCCGGTTGTCACCACCGCACCAGTGAGTGCCCGCGATGTCGCTACCTTGACCGCGATGTATACGGCACATATGCGCGCGGGGCACGGCTTTAGCGCCCACGACGGCGTCACGGTCTTTGAAGCACGGAGCATGCTCGCGGCGCAGGGTCCAAAAGATCGCACTGTGGCGGGAGTGCTCTCGCTCTCCTATGACCACCAGCTCTATGCCTACGTCCAGTTTTACCTGCTTAAAGGGGCGTCCTACCGAGCCGAAGTGGTCTCCCAGGACGGTGGTTCGAACGCCCTTTACGCGAAGCGCAACGGACGCTGGCGGGCCCTCGAGCAGCCCTTTGGGGGCTTCCCACCCTGTGGCGTCGCTCTCCTTCATCGCTACGAGCCCCTTGCAGTTGCCCGAGTTATGACCGCTCGCTACTGCACGGGTACGCAACGCATCACCTGAGAACGGCGTCGACACCGGTACATATGGGTCTTGACGATGCGACGTCGACGTGGCAGGGTGCGAACATGAAGACAATTAAGTTCATCTCTGCAGTGAGCGGTGTTTGTCTGGTCATGACGTCACTCGTGTCGGCAACACCAGCACTTGCGAAGCCTGCTGACGTGGTGTCAACGCACATCTCGCCGGCGCAGGTTGCAGTAATCCGTACCCAGTTCGTGGCGCATTTCCGCGCGCAGCCACACTCGTTTACCGCCCACGACACGGTGACCATCCCGATGATCCCCGACGTCGTCGCAGAGCGCTACCGAGGCGTGACCTACGTCTTCGTGACGGCGCACGTAGTCCCTAGTGATTCGCCAGCGGCGCAAGTTGCCCTGCAAGACGGGAATCAGCAGGCCATCTTTACGATCACGGGTAACCGCATTGCGCCGCGCGCGATTGGGGGGATGGGCTGGCCTCCCTGCAACGAGCGACGAATGGCTACGTACGTCCCTGCCCCCGTGGCGATGGCCTTCTCGAGCACGCGGTGCGTTCTCGGCGGTTAGTCCGTTAGTGCGGCTGGACCGACACGTGGTCGGGACGAATACGCACGGTGACGCGCACGTCACCCTCGTGACCGTAGGGGTAGGTCTCGACGCCGAGGTACTTCTGGGCGAGCGAGTTAATGACCTCGTCGGCTCCTTCGGTGGTGAAGGTCACGACGGTACCCCGACCAGCGACACAAATGTAGGGGTCGTCGGGGTCAGTGAGGGAAAAGGCCACGCGAGCGTCGCTGGCTAAGTTACGAGCCTTCTTGCGACCGAGCGCCGTGTTGATGACGATATCGTCGCCGTCAAGGGCGCACCACACGGGCGTGACGTGGGGCTCACCCTCAGTCCCGAGGGTGGCGACGTGCAGCAGCACCTGCTTGGCGAAGATGGCGCGAGCGCCCTCGGAGAAGGCGGCGGTCAACGCTTAGACCTGAGCGTTGACGAGAGCGGGGGCCATGGCGCTGTAGTCCTTGCGCACGGCCGCCTCGTCTGCGGCGAGGGCCTTGGGGTCCTTGGTACCCACGAGGGCAATGAAGAGCCAGTTCTTGTCGAAGGTCACGGCACACTGGAAGCTGTTCGAGGTGCAGACAGCCTGGGTGGGGAAGCCCTTCGAGGTCGTTACCTTGACGCGGTCACTAACCGAGGAGAAGTAGTCGACGATGGTGAGCAACGACTTGGTCTCGCAGGACAGTGAACCGGTGATGTGGTAGGTCTTGGCGCCCTTGGTGACATTCTTGCCGGAGAGTTCGGTGACCTTACCGGTGCAGACGTGGTGGCTCTTGGCGTAGGTGACGATCTTGGCGAAGGAGGGCTTCGACGACGCTGACGCGGGCAGGGCGACCGCAACGGACGACAGGACGAGGGCGAGAGTGGCCGCAAGGCCTGAGCGGATGGTGTTCATGGCTCCCACGCTAGTGCCCAGGCGACGGTGGGGGCGGTGAGGGCGGGTAGGTTTTAGGCATGAATATTGGAGCTCACGTCAAGGGCGGCGGCACACTCGTCCCCTCACTCAAAGCCGGCGCCGACATTGGCGTGACCTCGGTGCAGATCTTTACTCAGAGTCCCCGTATGTGGAAGCCCTCGGTGTACAGCGCCGAGGTACTCGCCACCTTCCGCGAGGCTCAGGCGGCTCATCCGACCATTCGCCAGACCTTCTGCCACGCCACGTACCTCATTAACCTGGCGTCGCCCAATCCTGAGCTCTACGAAAAGTCGCTGGTGGCCCTGACCCACACCCTCAGTGTTGGTCGGGCGATGGGAAGCGCCGGCGTGGTGCTCCACACGGGCTCGCACATGGGAGCCGGCTTCGAGACCCAGTTGCCGCAGATTGCCGAAGCGTTCAAGCGCGCGCTCGACGAGGCCGACCCCGCGCCCGCGGGCGTGGCCGAGTGCCCCCTCCTCATCGAGAACACCGCTGGCGCCGGTGGCACGGTCGGACGCTCACTGGAAGACATCGCGGCGATGATTGACGCCTGTGGGGGCGACGAACGACTGGGTCTGTGCATTGACACCCAGCACCTGTGGGCCAGTGGTTTTGACTTCTCCACCATCGAGGGCGCCAACGCGTTGGTCGCCGAGATCGATGATCGTATTGGCCTCGATCGCCTGCGCTGCTTTCACCTCAACGACTCGAAGACGCCGCTCGGTGGCAACAAGGACCGTCACGCCAACATTGGCGAGGGCGAGATTGGCCAGCCCGGACTCGCGGCGTTGATGGGCCACCCGGCGATGCGCGACCTCCCGATGATTCTCGAGGTCCCCGGCGATGGCGACGGACCTCGCGCGAGTGACGTCGTCGACGCCGAGGCCGCCTGGGCCCTGGGTGTGTCCCTCTACGACACGAAGAAGACGAAGAAAAAGTAAACCTCCTTCTGGCATCACGACGTGGCACCGAGACCCTACGATGAGGGCGTGTTCGAAACGACCGACCCGCAGCGCCGACACCGATTCATCGCGACGGTGATCGCCTTCGTGCTGGTCGCCGTAGGGGCGATTTTTTCAATTCGTCACCTGAGCCTGAGCCCCGCGAGTTCCACCCCCTCGCCGACGTCGACAACGACGGTGGTGACCCGCCACGTCACGGGACCGGCGCGACCACACCTGGGGACCGGCGTCTTCGCCACGCCGGCGGCGCCGACGACGTTGGGGAACTGCCCCATGACTCTGCGACCAGTGCGAGCGCACCACATCGCGACTCGCCACTGCACGGTGCTCTCAATGGGTGACTCCCTGGGAATTGAACTCGGGTGGGGGCTCCAGAGTGAATTCGCCAACGCCCCGTGGATCACGCTCGAAGAAGTCGGCAAGGTCTCGACCGGGCTCTCGAACAGTTGGTTCTACAACTGGCCCGTCGAGTTGCAACACTTTCTCGCCCTGTACCACCCCAATGTGGTGGTGGCCTTCCTCGGTGCGAATGACGTGCGGAACATCTACGCCGGTAATCAACTAGCCCTGTTCGGTTCCTCGACCTGGCACCGCGCCTACAGCGCGTTGGTGCTGCAGCTGGTGCGCGAAACGCGAGCGGCGCACGCGACCCTGGTCTGGGTGGGGCTGCCAATCATGCAGCCCACCCCCTACGGACAAGGTATTCACGCCATCAACGACACCGTCGCCGCGGCGCTCCGCGGCCAGCCCGGCACGGCCTTTATCGACACCGAGCCAGTACTGGCGAGCCCGGCGGGTGCCTTTCAGTCCAGCGGCACCGTCAATGGCGTCTCCCAGACGCTGCGCAGCGGTGACGGTATCCACATGAGTCCGGTGGGCGAGAACGTGGTGGCTACCTACGTCGACCAGCAGCTCGCGCTCCTCCTCCACGTCGGCCTCACTCCCGCTCTCGCCGAAGTACTTCGCCCCTAGTGGGGGAGGAGGGCGCCACAGATCACCGTGGTGTCGTAGACACCAGCCAGGCAGATAACGCCGAGGAGCACCGTGAGGTACGGATCCTTCAGCCACGACGACCGTCGAATCGGGCCCTCGACGACGAAGTACGAGACAATGGCGCAGGCCAAGCCCCCCACCACTTCGTAAGCCCGGTCGGTGCGGGAGTTCGACCCCGTGCCGAGGTAGAGGGGGAGGGCTAAAAACACAAAGTGGTAGAGGTACCACGAGTAGGAGATGTTGCCCACGAACTGCGCCGGTCGCACCGACAGGAGTCGCTGCACGAACCCACGTGAAGTACGACCGGTGAAGAGCAGGGCGGCCGTTGCCCCGCAGGGGAGCCAGGCCGCCACACCCGGGTAGGCGGCCACACCCGGGAGTAGCTGCACGCTCAGCAGAAGGAGGCCGAGGGCCGCCCAGCTGACCCGGTTGGCGATGAGATCGCGGTGCCACCGCCACCCGGCGGGGAGCAGTGCGACCAGCCCGCCGAGTGCCAACTCCCACCAGCGAGTGAAGAGGGAGTAGTAGGCGGGTCCGGGTGAGGTACTGCTGAAGTGCCAACTCCACAGGGCTGACGCGACGAGGAGCAGGACCAGCATCGTGCGCAGGGCCGAGTGACGGCTTCGGCCGTAGGTCAGGCGGTGGGTGATGAAGAAGAGCAGCGGGAAGAGGGCGTAGAACTGCTCCTCCACCGCGAGTGACCAGAAGGGCGTTACCAGGGAGGGGGCGAGGCCGGGGATGAAGTAGTTAGTACTCGTGGCAGTGAGTCGAATGTTCTCCCCGAAGAGATTGGCCCAGCGCACGTCACTCAATAAGTTCGGAGGGTACGTGGTGCGGAGCCAGAGGTAGGCCACCACCACGGTCACAATGAGCGAGAGTGAGGCCGCCGGCGTGATGCGACGAATGCGCCGCGTGTAGAAGGTGAGGAGTTGACGATGCAGGGGTGCCGAGCGGTACTGCAGGAGGCTCTGGGTGATGACGAAGCCCGATAGCACGAAGAAGATGTCAACGCCCTCGAAGCCACCGGCGAACAGGGGGACCCCCGCGTGGTCGAGTACCACCAGTACGACCGCGAGCGCGCGCAGTCCTTGGATGTCGGTACGTCGCTCGTGTGACTGGTCGAGCGTTGTGGTGACGGGTCCGGTGGCGACGGACGACATAGGGCATACTTTCTGCCCGTGAGGCAACGACGACAACGGGTGACCTCATTGTGTACCCGGCGCCGTTCCGTTGTCAAACGGCTGCACGTCGCGCGTCGAAAGTGGCAGAGTGGAGGCGATGAAGAATGCCTCACGACTGCTGCGAGTGTTCGTTACCGCATTCGGCATCCTCGCGTCGACCATGGCGCCGGTCGGCGCCAGCCCGTCAGGCAGCCGCACGATGGTGCCAGTCGTTGTCTGCCCGACCTCACTGGGCGTGACGCACTCTCTCCCCACGCTGGCCACCTCGGCCCGGGTCTGGGTGCCCACGGGCTGGGCCAGTCGCGTGGCGCTCTATCGCGACGCGCTGGGTCGCCAAGTGGGGCAGCTGGCCCCCGCACGACTGCGCTGTCAGGCCGTGGACTTTGCGGACGGGCGGTCGGTAATCCAGGTACTGGGGACGACCACGCTCGGGGGTTTTCGCGGGTTTTCGAGTGCGCTGCTGGGACCGTGCCTGGGTTGCCTCGTCAATGATCTGTGGCCATTTCTCAACGCCGCCCAGCACGCCCGGTACGCCTCGTACGCGCCGCCACTGGTGCCGGGCGTCGGAGTATCGCACGTGCACTTCCTCGCCCGGAGTGCCGATTCACGTTCCGGCACGGTGCAGTACGAACAGGCGACCGAGGCCATGATGGGCCCGCAGCCGTTCGTGGCGATTAACTACGACCTGACGACGGCCTCCGCCGAGCAAGAGACCTGTGCGGAAGCAACGTCGACGCGGTCGCTCTGTACGGCGCTGGTGCGGCACTGGAACGAGTACTACCCGTACCGTCCGGCCTAATCGTTAGCCCACGTAGGTGTGGTACGCCGTAATCCAGTTACCCTCGAAAATCGCCTGACCGGCCGCGAGGCTGAGTACGTCGTCGCACACCAGGCGATGGACAGCGTTCTCGAGGGCGTCTTTCTTTGACGCTCCCCAGGTGATGTGGCGCGGTTCGGGCCAGAGGTTCTTCACGGAAGTCGGACTTCCGCCCACTTCGAGGGGCACGAGGTGGTCTTCTTCGTAGTCGCGCGTACTCACGTCGCCCCGGTACGCGTAGCCCGAGGTGATCTGGGACACCTTGAGATCGTAGGTGTAGGACTCCGGTGGCCGCACCGTCTTGGTGTAGCCCGACACGCAGATGGTCGAATGAATGTTGGCCTGGGTCACCCGAGGATCAATGGCCCCCGGCGTCAGCGCGTGGCGGGGGAGGGCGGGGTTCGCTGGGGCGGCGCTCGCGGGAATCGTTGTCATCAGACTGAGGAGGACCAGAGGAACTGTTATGCGACGAATACCTATCATGGCTTAAGATTACCGCTTTGCAACGAACGTGCGTCGGTTTTGCGAACAGCCAGAGCCGGGGTGCCGTGTCAGATGAGATGAATCAGCGGGACCTCGGACGCCGTTGGCAACCGCTCCGGTAGTTTTGGGGTACCCCATCCTTGTTGAAAGGTTCACCATGTCCTTCCGTATTGAGTCCGACACCATGGGCACCATCGAGGTGCCGTCCGACCGTTACTGGGGCGCGCAGACGCAGCGCAGCCTTCACCACTTCGAAATCGGTCACGACACCATGCCCGCCGCGCTCATCAAGGCCTTCGGGGTGCTGAAGCTGGCCTCGGCGCTCACGAACCACGACCTCGGCAAGTTGAGCGCTGAGAAGGCCGCCCTTATTGAGCGCGCCGCGAGGGAAGTCATCGATGGCACCTTGGCGGGCGAGTTTCCCCTGCGCATCTGGCAGACCGGCTCGGGTACGCAGACCAATATGAACGTCAACGAAGTGATCTCCAACCGGGCCATTGAGATGGCCGGCGGCGAGATGGGCTCGAAGAAGCCCATCCACCCGAACGACGACGTCAACATGAGCCAGTCGTCCAACGACACTTTTCCCACGGCCATGCACATTGCCGCCGTGGTCGAAATTACTGACCGACTGATCCCCGCCGTCACCCGCTTGCGGGACGCACTGCACGCCAAGGCCGTCGCCTACGCCGATGTCGTGAAGATTGGTCGCACGCACTTGATGGACGCCGTGCCCCTCACTCTGGGTCAGGAGTTCTCTGGCTACGTGGCCCAGCTCGACGCCGACCTGGAACGTCTGGCCCTCGTGCTCCCCGGTATTTCGGAACTGGCGGTCGGCGGCTCGGCCGTTGGTACCGGTCTCAATACCCACCCCGAGTACGCCGAGCGCGTGGCGAAGCACATCGCCGATCTGACCGGCAAGCCCTTCGTCACCGCACCCAACAAGTTTGCGGCCCTGGCTGCCCACGACGCGCTGGTCTTCGCCCACGGCGCGATCAAGACGTTGGCCACCAGCCTCGTCAAGATTGCCGACGACCTGCGGTGGCTCGGTTCGGGCCCCCGGTCGGGCCTCGGTGAGCTCATGCTCCCCGAGAACGAGCCCGGTTCGTCAATCATGCCCGGCAAGGTCAACCCCACCCAGTCCGAGGCCATGATCATGGTCTCGATTCAGGTCTTCGGCAACGACACCGCGATCTCCATTGCCGGCTCGCGCGGCAACCTCGAACTCAACGTGTGCAAGCCCGTCATTATTCACAACTTCTGCCACTCGATCGATCTGCTCACCGACGCGTGTGACCGCTTCCGCGAGTTCTGCGTCGAGGGCCTCGAGCCCGACTACGAGCAGATTGAGCACCACGTGCAGAATTCGCTCATGCTGGTGACGGCGCTCAACCCCCTGATTGGCTACGACAAGGCGGCCCAGGTGGCCAAGAAGGCCCACAAGGAGCGCCTGACCCTCAAGCAGTCGGTGCTGGCGCTGGGCTTCTTGACGGAGGAGCAGTTCGATGCGGCCATCGTGCCCGCCGACATGACGCACCCGTAGTCCTTTTGGCGCCGAAGCGCTCTTACTTGTGAAATGCAAGTTATACTGATGGAGCGCGAGCGCTTCAGTTCGCCAACTTCCTAGGAGTGAGCGACATGTCCAAAAAAGTTCTCGTCACCGGCATTAGCGGGTACCTCGGCCAGTGGGTGGCCGCGGAGGCCTTGAAGCAGGGCTACGACGTGGTGGGCACCGTGCGCTCACTTCGCAAGGTTGACACCACCAAGGCCGCCATTGCCGCGGTCGCCCCGGTGGACCAGCTCACCTTCGTCGAAGCCGATCTGTTGACCGACGGCGGCTGGGACGCCGCAATGAGTGGCGTGGATGTCGTCCTGCACGTGGCCTCTCCCTTCTTTATCAAGGAGCCAAAGAACGAGAGCGAGATGATCGGACCGGCCGTGGGTGGCACCACGCGCGTTCTCAACGCCGCCAAGCGGGCGGGCGTGCAGCGCGTCGTCTTGACCTCCTCTATCGTCTCGATGACATCGGGCAAGCCCTCGGGCACCTACGACACCTCCGCCTGGTCCGACGTCACCGCCAACATCGGCACCTACGCCAAGAGCAAGACGCTGGCCGAGCGGGCGGCGTGGGACCTCGTCAAGGACGGCTCGCTCGAACTCGTCGTTATCTGCCCCGGCTTCATCCTCGGACCTTCACTCGGTGCTCCCGCCGACGGCCAGAGTGTGTCCATGATGCGTGACATCGTCGGTGGCAAGATGCCCGCCGTGCCGGACGTGGCCATGGGCATGATCGACGTGCGTGACGTGGCCCGTCTCGAGGTTGCGGCGATTACCGCTGACGCCGCCGGCCAGCGCTTTATCGCCGCCAGCGCCGAGCCCATTCCCTTGGCCCAGCTGGCATCCGTGTTGCGCAACGCCGGTTACAAGAAGGCGCCATCACTGAAGGCGCCCAACTTCGCCATTAAGTTGATGGGTATGTTCGACTCCGAAGCCAAGTCACTGGTGCCCCAGTTGGGTGTGCGTATTGCGTACGACAACCACGCCACCTTCGACGTCCTCGGCTGGCAGCCGACACCGCTCGAGACGACCTTCGTCGAGATGGCCGCCACCGTCGCGAAGTAGGGAACGGATGGAAGCGGACGTTACGGCCATTGAGTGGCGATCGGTCTGCCCGATCGCCTCGGGTCTGGACGTGGTGGGGGATAAGTGGTCCCTCGTGATTGTTCGCGAGCTACTCGTGCACGGCACCCGGACGTACTCGGAGCTGGGTGAATCACCCGAGGGTATCTCAACCAACATCCTGGCGGCCCGCTTGAAGTTCCTCTCGTCGCTTGACCTCATCGAACGCGTGGACCCACTCGCTTCGTCGCGGAACAACGCCTACCGATTGACGGCGCAGGGGCTCGCCTTGCGTCCCGTACTCGAGGCACTCGGACGCTGGTCACAGGAGCACTTGAAGCCGCTCCACCCCGGCATCGTCGACATCGTCTAGATAACTCGTGAATCGCAAGCGATGGTGTCAGAGTCCGGCGAGGTTATCTGTAGTAGACCAGAAGTAGCTGTAACCAACAAAAGGAAAATTAATGACCGCTGCAGCCGTTCGAAATGCAGCGGCGCTGCATCCTTCCAACCGTCGTCACGCCGTGATGACTGGTCTCGCCACCCTCGCACTGAGTGCAGGTAGCGTCCTCACCGC
>Ga0208741_10000122_pt1 | contig 41847 bp, 26 predicted proteins | sample CryBogCBE03Jun09_FD_184576 | JGI IMG/M metagenome (GOLD analysis project Ga0208741, IMG submission 184576) | Freshwater microbial communities from Crystal Bog, Wisconsin, USA - CBE03Jun09 (SPAdes) | ecosystem: Environmental > Aquatic > Freshwater > Lake | place: Crystal Bog, Wisconsin, USA...
GTAATTTATGGTGGGTATTTTATCAACGTAATCCTAATACGTTAACTGCCCCACCATTGGATTTTAAATCGGGAACACAAATTTATTTGCCAAAAATCAGCACCCTTAGCATCTGTACCGATGGTTCTAAAATCATATGTAGTAGTAGTTACACCGTTTACTGTTTTAACCGAAGTGGGAGCAATATAAGGCATTGCCCCAGTTGATGGCCCAGATGTAGTACTTTGACTTTGTGCTAAGGTAACTGTGGTATTATTGTTAGTCGTTGACACGTTAGATTCCCAATGCAGATTTTAATGTGCTGATTTTTGGCAAATAAATTTGTGTTCCCGATTTAAAATCCAATGGTGGGGCAGTTAACGTATTAGGATTACGTTGATAAAATACCCACCATAAATTACTGTTATCGTATAAATCGTAGGCTAGTAAATCTGGTCTATATTGATATGTCGAATTTATTGTGAAATATTGATCGTCCGTTAATTTTGGGATAGGACGATTAACCATTACATCTAGAAAATATTGACTATATTTGGTTGAAAAATATGGACTAGTCTGATTGTATGTAGCAGCCATTACCAAAATCCTCCTTTGAGACCATTACCATTGGCATAATTTTGTAAACTAAATTGCGTGCTCACTTGCTGACGTGTATTGATTGGGTGCAATCTAATATTAATATCCATTTTAGTTGGCACGTATGTAACAGACCCAGATGCTAAATTTGGCACATTAGGTGAACCAAACGGAGTATTTGGCAACGCCCCTTTGGTAGTAAATGCATTAGTTAACCGTTGTATCGACGCAAATACGTTATTAGTAGGTACCGATTGTTTAACAGAGTTTTGATTTATCAAATTAAGGTTAGACTGATTAGCAACGCCTGCACGTAGATAATCTACTTCATCTGGTAAATTGTATGTAAATTCAGATAATAAACAGGGATGATTATTAAATTGATATTGCCCTAGACCTGACAAAAATAATAATGGAGGCGGGGTGCCTCGTTGTGCATCTTTACCATAAAACATCTTTGAAACTGAACGGAAAAAATGTATTACTGCCAGTAAATAATTTGCTTCAAAGGTATTTTGTGCAGTAAAATGTGCAGAGATATTAATATCACTTACTTGACTATTTTGGTAAAAATAACCTCGAAAGTTAGAGTGCGTTAAATCATAATTTTGATAATTAGACTTATAACTCATATCTATTTTCGGAGTATACGGAAATACAACTCCGTTGGTTGCTATTAAAGGTTGTAATATACCTACTGTATCACTAGGTGCTTTATACAAATAATCAGCACCTTGAGCTAAACTCAATCTAACACGCCAGTCCCCATTACTAGCAGCTGATCCTAGGTTGGTTGCTACTGGTACTTGTGATTGTGCATTTCTAGTTTGTGCTGCAACACTAGACGCAAGTGGGCTACTGTCATTATTTAAAGCAAGTTGATTGGCCGAAACTGTACTAGCCGATGAAGCAAGTAATCGAGCCGCTTCAGGATCATCTAAAGTAACATCTCTATTGGTATTAATTTGATTTGCGGCAACTGTACTGGCTTGTGATGCAAGCAACCGCGCATCAGTTGCAGCTGGATCAGCTGAAGTGTCAACCGGAGCTGGGTATCGAGCTAGCAAACGAGCATTTTCAGTATCAGGTGGCGGTGCTATATATACTGGATCTAATCCTGCTATTTGAGCATTGACAGATTTAGGACTTCTATATGCAATGTAAGCCCCGCCACTAGTTGAGTTTTCTGCCGGCATTGCAGCAGGATCTGTCGTTGGATTAACTGTTGTCGGAGAACTATCTATTGTTAGATGTTGTCCACCTTGATCAAAAAATTGTTGTAATACAACAGATGGATAATTTTGTAATTCATTTGCTGATGCCGACGCCAAGATGGCCATTTGAGCAGGAGTCAGCTGTTCACCCGGAACATACGTTAAATTTCCTATCCAAATATATTTTGTTGTTGGCATTAATATTTTTTCCTATATTATTATTTATATACATAATAATATGGATATATTATATAAATAGGTTGACAAATGTTGTTTTTATGCTACAATAAATAATCGTCCAGGAGACATTTTAGTGAGCACATCACCCACACAAATACCACAAAAAAAAGTCATTTATCTCAATAACCGAGATCTGTTAAAGCAAATTCACCTAAGTAAAAATACATATTGTTCATTTATCGATCCTAAAAACGATCATCAATATGATATTATTTTACCCAGTTTAGCCAAAATCAATCAACGCACAGTCGTAGAAGCTCGACGCAATCGTGCAGATCGTATTAAAAAAGAAACCGGGGTGATAATTGATCAGAAGAAGATACCCAATACTGATTTAGTATTTAGAGTAACTTCATGGGAACATATACCTCCAGCACCTAAAAAAATACCAAAAAGTGCAACAAAAAAGAAAAAGATTGAAGATATATTTGATTTTGATCTAACAGATGATTCTATTTTAGATTTGATAGTTCCTGAACCAATTGATCCAGGTGAAACAAAATATATTAGATTACCGTTTCCCCCATTTTATCATTATCGCTTAGATGAAAATAAACAACCTTATCTTGTAGGTAAAAGTCATTGGAAAGGCGACTTGGAAACAGGAGAATTTTGTAAAGACCATGGCACAGTAACTCGTACTTTAGCCACTATGTATATCAAACTATGTGAAAGGTATGCAACTCGATCAAATTGGCGTGGCTATACATATAATGAAGAAATGCGCGGGTCGGCATTGGTTCAATTAACTCAAATTGGACTAAGATTTGATGAATCAAAATCGCAAAATCCATTTGCTTATTATACTGCTGCAATTACTAATTCATTTACACATGTACTAAATGCTGAAAAGAAAAATCAAAATATACGTGATGATTTACTTGAGCAGCATGGATTAACTCCTAGTTGGACTAGACAAAATTCTGGTAAAAAAGAAGCACATGCACACGGCCCAGTTATTAATATTCCGGTAGAAGAATATAATAAAGAATAGCCGTTTTAGTTGTTTTACTACAACTAAAAGTTTATACTTGGATATATGACAAATCTATTTAAGAAAGCGGCAGTATGCACGGATATACATTGGGGATTAAAATCCAATAGTATTGTACATAATCGAGATTGTGAAGCATTTATTGATTGGTTTATTAGCAAAGCAAAAGAAGAAGATTGCGAAACAGGCTTCTTCTTAGGTGATTGGCATAATCATCGTGCATCGATCAATTTGCAAACGTTACAATTTAGTGTTAATGCATTGGAAAAATTATCCAATGCATTTGAACAAGTTTATTTTATTCCAGGAAATCACGATTTATACTACAGAGATAAACGTGATATTCACGGTGTCGAATGGGCAAAACACATTCCTAATATAGTTATAGTCAATGATTGGTTTCATGAAGGTAATGTTACAATTGCACCTTGGTTAGTTGGCGAAGATCATAAAAAAATTCAAAAATTGTCAGGGCAATATATGTTTGGGCATTTTGAATTACCACATTTTAAAATGAATGCTATGGTAGAAATGCCTGATCATGGCGAAATCAATGTTAACCACTTTGATGGATTCGAAAGCGTTTACAGTGGGCATTTTCATATGAGACAGAAAAAAGAAAATGTCACATATATTGGAAATTGTTTCCCACATAATTTCGCCGATGCAGGTGATAGTGCTCGTGGTATGATGGTTAAAGAATGGGGTAAAGAAGATCAATACTTTTCTTGGCCCAAACAGCCTTTGTATCGTGTACTTAAACTCAGCGAGGTCATAGACAACGGAGACAAAATTTTACTACCTAATATGTATGTTCGTGTAGAACTAGATATAGAAATCAGCTACGAAGAAGCAAATTATATCAAAGAAACATTTATTAATAGTCATAAATTAAGAGAAATGGCATTGATACCTGTTAAACATAACTCAGTTGAAACTGATCTAGCCCCTGGCGAAATAAAGTTTGAGTCAGTGGATCAAATTGTTACCGATCAAATTACTAACATCGAATCACAATTTTATGATCCAAAATTATTATTAAAGATTTATCAAAATTTATGATTCAAATAAAAAATTTAACCGTTAAAAATTTCATGAGTATAGGCAATGCCACTCAAGCTATTAATTTTGACCGTAACGATTTAACTTTAGTATTAGGTGAAAATTTAGATTTAGGTGGCAATGGATCACGTAATGGCACCGGCAAAACAACTATTATTAACGCATTATCTTATTCATTATATGGGGTTGCACTTAGTAACATTCGCCGAGATAATCTTGTAAACAAAACGAATGGCAAAAATATGCTAGTATCTCTAGATTTTGTTATCGGTGATCAAGAATATCGAATAGAACGTGGTAGAAAACCTAATATATTAAAGTTTTATGTTAATAATAAAGAAACAGAATCGCATGATAATGCTCAAGGTGACAGCAGAGAAACGCAAGAAGCCATTGAAAACTTATTAGGTATGAGTCACGATATGTTTAAACATATTATGGCTCTTAACACTTATACTGAACCGTTTTTATCATTAAAGTCTAATGAACAGCGTACAATTATCGAGCAATTGTTGGGTATTACTTTATTAAGTGAACGTGCTGAACGCATTAAAGAATTAAATCGTTCTACTAAAGATGCCATACAAAAAGAAGAATTTAGAATTCGCGCTGTACAGGATGCTAACAAACGTATCGAAGAACAAATTGAAAGTTTACGCAGGCGACAGAAGATATGGCTTAATAAGCAATCAGAAGATATTGTTAAATTTGAAACTGGATTAAAGTCTTTGCAGGAAATTGATATTGATAAAGAAATACAGGCGCATAAAGATCATACTTCTTGGGATCAAAAACGTAAAGATATTAATGAGCTGACTACACAAATTAGTAGGATTAAGCTAGACATAGGACGAGAAGAAAAATTAATTAATAAACTTCTAAAAGAAATCGGAACACTTGGTAATCACGAATGTCATACCTGTGGTCAACCTTTTCATGATGAAAAACATACAGAAGTTGTTTTAGCAAAACAAAAAGAATTATCTACAGCAGAATTTTCTTATGCTGAATATATTAAATTACTAGAAGAACTAACTGATACACAAACATCATTGGGAATACTAGGTAAACCACCTGTTGTTTTTTATGATAAGGAAGAAGATGCTATTCAACATCGTGCTACTATTGCTGGATTAACAAACCAATTAGAAAACAAACGTAATGAGGTTGATCCTTATCGTGAGCAAATAGAAGACATGACTAATCAAGCATTACAGGAAGTTACATATGATACGTTAAATGAACTATCAAGATTACAAGATCATCAAGAATTTTTGTTAAAACTTCTTACCAGTAAAGATAGTTTTATACGTAAGAAAATTATTGATCAAAACTTATCCTATCTTAATAATCGCTTAACACATTATTTAGATCGTATTGGATTACCACATACTGTAGTGTTTCAAAATGATCTATCAGTTAGTATTGAAGAATTAGGCCGCGACTTAGATTTTGACAATTTATCTAGAGGAGAACGCAATCGACTTATATTAAGTATGAGTTGGGCATTCAGAGATGTTTTTGAATCTTTATACAAACCCATTAATGTATTGTTCATCGATGAAATGATTGACAATGGGTTAGATACTCAAGGAGTTGAAGCGGCGTTGGGATTACTCAAACAAATGTCACGAGAACGACATAAATCAATTTGGTTAGTAAGCCACAGAGACGAGTTAGCTGGTAGAGTAGAGAATATACTCAAAGTAATTAAAGATAGTGGATTTACCAGCTATAATACAGACATAGAAATATCTTGATGAAAATTTTATCAGCCATGAATATGACACTAATTACTAGTCCATGTCATGGCTTTTTGAAAACACTCAAGTTGAAATACTACCAGAAGATTGTGTCGGCTTCGTTTATTGTATCACCAATAACGTATCTGGCAGAAAATATATTGGAAAAAAATTATCAAAATTCAGTAAAACAACATATAAAACAGTGAAACTTAAGAACGGCACCAAAAAACGTAAAAAGATTAAAAGCAAAATAGACTCAGACTGGCAACAATACACAGGCAGCAGCATTGAATTAAACAAAGACATCGAACAGTTAGGCATCGAAAATTTTACGAGAGAAATATTATACTATTGTAGGTCCAAGGCTGAATGTAGTTATGTAGAAGCTCGTGAACAATTTAAACATCGTGTATTAGAAAGTGACGATTATTATAACGGGCAAATAGTATGCCGTATACATGGTAGTCACATAAAAAACAAATTTTAATAAACAATTAGTAAGGCATCAAACAGACAAAGCTAGGGGAAGCCCGAATCTATTGTCAGAACTCAGTGAAAGTCTGAAGGCGCATCTATACTGACAGTGTTTGATCGAGGCAGCTCGATCCCCGTTGAGGATTGGTGAAAAACCCAATTCGGATAGAAGAGGCGCAAGCCTACTCGGGTGTCAAAGGCAAAAGCCAACTTAAGGCAACAAATGGTTTGGGCAACGTGAAAAAGATACGACCCATGCTTATAGGACTTGGATTTATTATCGGGTTACTAGGGTTCCGTTGATATGTGAAGCTAGAGTAGGGGGTACAGGTCAACCGCCTCCGTGTGTGCAAACACAATCTCTTTATAATAAATGACTGCGGACTCAGATGAAGAGGTCATTTTTTTCACCGTGCTTACGGTGAATTATGACATTAGTTCTAGATGAATAGTATCTAAAAGCAACTACTTCAAAATAAAAAAATAAGACGAGCAGTATGCGAGTCTTGGATTAGCGTAGCTAATCTGTTAAATCAAAAAGAAATATAAACTATTCTTTGAATGATCTCTTCTTTAGAAAAAATTCAATCCTGTTTTCTTAGTCGTTTCCATATTGTCATTAACAATATCACTAATTAGCTTTCTTTCAGAAACACTGAGCTGTAAAACTTGATCGTAAGGAATACCACCACGCATATACCAAGCCATCCTTAATGCCTCCTTCCTAATATCGTTTATCTCTTTATCCATGTTGTCAATATATTTGGCAACACCTTCAGAGTCTAAGGTTAGGAGGCGCGCTCGAAAAAACTTGTCATATCCAGAGTAATTTTTTGTTCATATTCGTTAGAACAACCTGCACATTTGATTTTAACAGGTTTCATTTCTGCTTGTGATTTATGTTCAACTACATAATTTTGAATACGATTAAACAGTGTACCATCACAGTTTTCCATAAATTCTGAAATATATTCTGGCTCTGTTACAATTGCAGTAGGGGTCTTGATAGTTAAAATACTTTGACTTAATGCAGTAACAGTTATCTTAGTCATTTTTTTAAGTGCTTCTGACATAGCACTAAGATGCGTGGCATCAGCAGTACCATCAGTAGGAATTGATTGAAATAGTCTTTGTTCATCGAATTGAATTTTATTATTATCTGATAGATTTTTGTAAGTCATAGGTTTAAAATAAATTTCAATATCGCCTTGTTTGATTGGATGTGAATAATCAGGCGCTTTGATTTGTCCCAATACTGTACGTAAATCAATCCCATATTCATCGGAATTAGCACAAGCTGGACAAGTAGTATTAAAATTCATTTCATGTCCATAACTAGCAATACGTATTGCTACTAAAATAGTATCAATATCAATAGATGGTATGTCCCAAGCATTTTTAATAGCAGGAATGCAACTTTGAATCACATCGATAACTGCTTGTCCGCTAAACAATGCATCAGGAGTACGATATGTAATTTCATCAATAGCAGTCATGGGCAAGACAGCCGCCTCGCCGTTTTCAGGTAACTCCAGTGCCCCTGGCGGATAATATTTTCCTTGACTTGGTAATTTAATATAAATTGAAGGCTGTCTAAAATATTGACTAAGCGGATTCAGTGGATTCATGATTTTTCCTTGTATAAATACTAATTATGCAAGAACAAATGACACGGGAAGAAATTCAGGCTATTGTATCTGAATACAACGAAGCTGTTGAACGATCACTAAAAACGGGTATTCCCATATCTCAGGGGCTTGCAGATGAATTTAAAGACGCTTCTGTAGGCATCAGAGGTTATACTGCCAATTTAAAAGCAAGCCAAGCTGCATTAAAAACAGCAGGCGCAGGGCTAATTAAAAGTATAGTCGATGGCGAATCTGGTGCTGCGGTATACAATGATACTGTCAATGCTGGTGCTAAAACATTGGGAGTTTTTCTATCAAAAATTCCATATGTTGGTCAATTATTAGAAGGTTTAGTCAACGGTGCAGCTAAGTTTGAAAACGCTGTAGCTAAACAAGCAGACAAAGAATATAAATTATATCAAGATTTAAGTCGTAATGGGTTGGCATTAGGCATGGACAGTGCCTTTACAAACTTACAAAAAGCCGGTTATACACTGAAGGAAATTGGGGATTACGGTGCCCTAATGAAGGAAAACTCGCAAGTAATGGCGGGAATTGCAGGTACAGCCCAAGATGGTGCTAATAAATTTGCCAGTATATCGAAAAATATTGCTAATTCAGGGCTAGAAACACAGTTCATGAATATGGGCAAAACTGTTCCTGAAATCAATGCAAGTATAGCAAATTATATAAAATTACAACAAATAAGTGGCAGAACTTTATCAGCTGATGATGCAACAGTAGCACAAAGTGCCGCTGAATTCATGATTGAACAAGATAGAATAACCAAGTTAACTGGTATTAGTGCAGATGCACAAACTAAAACGCTCGAAGCAGCACAAAACGTTGAATATTATGCTGCTGAAAAAGGCAAATTAGAAAGAGAAGCTGCGGAATTTGCAGGTACTGCACGAGGAGACGCTGCTAAACAAAAATTACAACGTAATGCATTGTTACTAGCAGATGCGCAAAGAGCAGGACCTGAAGCTGTAAAACAAATGACAGCTTATTTGGCAGGTGCTTCTAACACTGAAGACTATAGAAAATTTCAACAAACTTTTTCTGCAACAGCTAATAAAATAGATTCTGGTTCAACAGATTTTGGTCTTATCCTTAATCAATATCATAAAGATGCTGAACAAAGTACTCGTACACAAAATAGTTTAGCTACATATGGTGTTTACAATAAGATATTTGGTAATTTTTCTGAAAATTTAAAATTAGCTGGATTAAGCACACAAGATTATACTAAATCTATTCGAGACGCAGATGGACAAATAACATTACAAATGTCAGGTGCAGATGCAGCAACAGCCGATATGGTTAAGCTACGTCAAGCACAGCGCAATTCAACTCAATCCTTAGAATATATATTTCATCAAGCCATACCAATGGTAACAACTGGATTAGCTGCGCTAGCCGAAACTGTTGAAGATGCAGCTGGAGTCGCTGGAGAGATAGCAGGAAAGACTAAAAATGTAAGGAACGAAAAAGAAAAAGCCAAACTCAATGCCCAGGACGATAAAAACTGGAACAAAATGTCAACTACGGAAAAAGTAATATCTAGTATTCCGAGATCAATTGAAAAAGCAGGAAATTTAATCGGACTCAGTTCTATATCAGATCGTGCGGCTAAAAGTCGTATAGAAGCAGAAACTGCTGCGCAAAATCCAGATGCAAATGGTTTGATAAAATTCCAAGGTGGCAATACCGGCAACAGAGCAAATTTTGATGCAATGAGTGAAAAGGTAAAGCAGTCGTTTACTGCCATGGTTAAAGAATATGGAAAACCAGTTACTATAAATTCAGCAAAAAGAGAAATAGCTGATCAAGAACGATTATACACTGCTTGGAAAAACGGCGGCGGTGGACCCGGTAAAGATACTGTAGATGGAACGCCTTATGGCAGAATTACTAAACCAGTACCACCAGGAGGTAAAGATTCTCATGTAGAAGGTAGAGCATTAGATCTTAATATAAGTGATTATAATGCTTTGATATCTTCAGGATTAGCTGCCAAATATGGATTTAGCGGCGTAGCGAATGATCCAGGGCACTTGCAAATGCCATCAGCGGCTAATGGCGGGGTACTAAGTGGACCTACTGGAGGATATCATACAGCTTTGTCAGACACGAATGTTAAAGTCCCACTGCCTGACGGAAGATCTATACCTGCAAAAATAAAAAATAATTCCGGAAATGCATCTCGAGAGCAGGTTAAAATACTAAGTGAAGAATTAGATAGATTAGATTCAATATTAAATGTCATGCAAAAACAAAATGATATTGCGTCTCGTATGTTGCAAAAACAAGGATAAGTCAAATAAATGGCAAATCAATACTCACCCTCTGAAATATCAGCCATTATTGACGAATATAATAATGCAATAGATAAGAATATACCTGTATCTAGAGATTTGGCCAAAAGAATGGCTGATGCTAGTAAAGGACAAAAAGAATATACTGATACATTAAAAGCCAGTTTTAATAATTTAAGTAGTTCTTTACTAGGTTTGACTGATAAATTTATCGAAGGCGAGGAAGGACTCAGTGTTTATAATGATTTAACTAAATCATTAGGTGATGCATTAGGTGATTTACTAGGTTGGATTCCTGTTATTGGGCCAGCATTATCAGGTGCTGCAAAAGCAGGAGCTGACTACGTTATTGCAACACAAAAACAAGGTGATGCATTATTTAAAATTTATCAAGATGTCAGCAAAAATGGACTGACATTAGGTATGGATGATACTTTTAAAAATCTCCAATCTGCAGGATATACTTTAAAGGAAATGAGTCAATTCACTGAGCTAATGAAAAACAATGCTCAACTATTGGCTACATATGGTGGTACAGCGGCACAGGGTGCTAGTGAGTTTGTTAAAATTTCCGAGGCTATAACATCTTCGGGCATAAGAACTGAATTTCTTAACATGGGAATGACAGTTAATGATATTAATGATAGTACTCTCAACTATATCAAATTCCAAAAAAATAGCGGGTCGATTAAAATAAAAACCCTGCAGGAACAAACAGAAGGTGCTAAAGATTTTATCGAACAACAAGATAGATTGACAAAGATAACTGGGCTCAGTGCAGAGGCACAAAATAAAGCGATGGAACATGCTTTGTCTACTGAACAATATGCTGCTCGCAATGCAAAATTGCAAAGAATAGCAGATGCTGGAGCAGAAGGTGCAGAAGATGCTAGAAAAGAATTAGAATTAAATCGAACTTTAATTTCATATACACTGGGTTCTACAGAAAGTGAAAAGATAGTTGACAATCTTACTAAAGTATTAGCAGGTTCAATTAATGACCCTGGGTTTCAAGCATTTAGTATAGCATATCCTAAAGCGTTTGCGTCATTGAGAAATGGTGTTAAAGATGCTAATTCTATCATGAATCTTATGGATGAAGATGCTGTACAAACTAGCAAAGATTATGAAGAAAGAGCAAGGGTAAGTATTGCAAACAAAGCAATCAGTGATTTCCCAGCTATTCAACGTCAAGCTGGTAGAGCAGTTGGTGATAGAATTAAACTACAAGACAAAGCTCGTAAAGATCAAGTATTACAACAGAAAGGAGAAGTAGATCAGTCAACTAAAAATATGACTGATATTACTCAAGCACAACGTAATGCCACACAATCAGCTGAAGCTTTTATTAATATAGGCATCGGACCTGTATTAAAAGCCTTTGGTGCAACTACTGATGTTATTGATCAAGTAGTTGGCTTGCCTGCTGAATTATTAGGAAAACAAGGACAGGCTGGAGGAGGTACAACATTATTAGATAAAGCTAAGTCAACATTTGGTGCAACTCCAACTAGTTATACAGCACCTAGTCCAAGTTTAGGATTCAGTACAAGTACTGCACCTTTAATGACGCCATCGAGTAGTCCTGCTAACATGACCCAGTATTTAAAAACTACTGCATTGTTAGAATCTGGGGGAAATACTAATGCTCGTGCAGGAACTAGTAGTGCAACTGGCATGTTTCAGTTTATAGATAAAACGTGGATCGATACTGTAAAACAAATGGGTAAAAATTATACACTCCAAGATAGATACGATCCTGTAAAATCTGCGGAAGTAATGAAATATTTTACAGAAAACAACAAAAAGATATTAGAAACAACCACAGGTAAGGCAGCGACGTCTACTGATTTATATATGGCACATTTCTTAGGTGCAGGAAATGCTGCTAGATTTTTAAATCTTATGAATGCTAATCCCGATGCTATTGCAGCCAACTTCTTTCCTGCACCTGCTGCTGCAAATCATTCTATATTTTATGATAAAGATACTCCAAGAAGCTTAAAAGATGTTTACGCATTGATGGGATCAAAAGTAGCAAAAGCTGAAGAAGCGGTTTCGACAAATAAATGGGGCGGAAAAGATTTACCTTCATCAGTTGCAACATTAAACACAGGAGAAATTCCTAAAGGTGCATCGGGTAATATATTAAGTGGGCCAACTAGTGGATTTATGGCTTTGTTACATGGGGTAGAAGCTGTAGTTCCGTTACGTGACGGTAAAACAATTCAAGTAGAAACAAATGAAGATGAAGAATCTACAGAAGTAATTGAAATGTTAGCAATGAAAGTACAGAAATTAGATAAAATAATAAACAGTATGCAAAGTCACGTGCGTACTTCTAACAAGATATTACAACTACAAAGCTAATAAGCTAAATAATACACTATGGCAACTTCAAATGGACGCAATGGCCGCAACGGCAGCTGGCGCAAGTACTTCAAACTTGCTGATACAAATCAGCTAGGACAACTCAGCCCGATATCGGGGAAAAATAACTTTGGACTCCCGGGTTATAATCGACCTGGATCTGATTTCGATGAAGGCACTCGTAATGAGTTTGCATTCCGTAACTATGCAAGTAGACTGCCTGAAGTTTATTCAGGGCACCCAAATCGTTTAGAACGCTACAATCAATATGAAAATATGGATTGTGATAGCGAAGTAAATGCCTGTTTGGATATTATTGCTGAATTTAGCACGCAAGCCAATGGAGATAATGGTACTCCATTTGATATTGATTTTGCTGAACAACCTAGTGATCACGAAATTGAAATTATTAAAAAACAATTACAGCAATGGTCTAAATTAAACAAATTTGACCAAAGAATATTTAAATTATTCAGAAATACCATTAAGTATGGCGATCAAGTGTTTGTACGTGATCCAGAAACATTCCAAATGTACTGGATTGATATGATTAAAGTAGCACGTATTATTGTCAATGAAAGTGAAGGTAAGCGTCCTGAGCAATATATCATACGTGACATCAATCCCAACTTCCAAAACATGAGTATGGCGGCTAAAACTACGTCAGACTATTATGTAAGTCGTTCAACTGGATCAGTTACCACTGGAAATAACTATAACGCACCTAATGGCGGTGCAGGTGGCGGCGGAGGTGGTGGAGTTGGGAACAGTCGTTTTACGCAGGCAATGAATGAATCGTGTATCGATGCTAAACATGTAGTACATTTAAGTTTAAATGAAGGTTTAGACTACTTTTGGCCATTTGGTCAAAGCATTTTAGAAAACATTTATAAAGTTTACAAACAAAAAGAATTATTAGAAGATTCTGTATTAATTTATCGTGTACAGCGTGCTCCGGAACGTCGCTTATTTAAAATTGACGTGGGTAATATGCCAAGTCATTTAGCAATGGCCTTTGTAGAACGTGTTAAAAATGAAATGCATCAACGTCGTATACCTACTGTAACAGGTGGTGGTGCTAATATGATGGATGCAAGCTATAATCCATTAAGTGTAAACGAAGATTATTTCTTTCCTCAAACTAGCGAAGGACGTGGTAGTAGTGTTGAAGTACTGCCAGGCGGACAAAATCTAGGCGAAATTGACGATTTAAAATATTTTAACAACAAAATGGCACGTGGTCTACGTGTTCCAAGTAGTTATTTGCCCACTGGACCAGATGATAGTTCAGCACCAATGAATGATGGACGCGTCGGAACTGCACTAATACAAGAATTCCGCTTTAACAAATACTGTGAACGTTTGCAAAAATTAATTATGCAGAAGTTAGATGATGAGTTCAAGATGTTCCTTCAGTGGAGAGGCTTCAGTATTGATAGCAGTATCTTCTCAATTAAACTAACACAACCACAAAATTTTGCCAGCTATCGTCAGTCTGAACTTGATACTGCTCGTGTAAGCACATTTACTGCGATTGAACCACTTCCATATCTTTCAAAACGCTTTTTATTGAAGAGATACTTAGGATTAACTGAAGAAGAGATTCTAGAAAATGAAACATTATGGAAAGAAGAAAGAGATTTAACTGAAATTATCAAACCATCTGGACAGGATTTGCGCTCAGTTGGAGTTACTCCTGGCGGGATGGATGCAGATATAGATATGGGTGATGAATTAGCTGGGTCAGAATTAGGTAGCGCCGAAACTGATACAGGCGCAGGTCCTGCACAAGCACCACAAACTGCTCCAGGTGCAGGATCAGTTGGTAGTCCCGCAGGAAACACTGCTGGTGCATAAATTTAAAATAATCAACTAAATACATTACTATGATTTTAAACGAACTTTACAAAAAAAGCCCGAACTCTTATCAAGACTTAGAGGATGATAATTCACAACCTCAAATGGGACAATTGCGAAAAAGTCGTTTAACATTAAAACAAATTCATAAATTAAGAAAAATGAATGAGCTCCGTGAAATAGAATTCAAAAATAAATTGAAATACGTTAAGGCTCAATATTCACCAGCAGTAGAGCCTACTGCACCTCCAATGTAACAAAAAATACATAAATTACACAAAATACATCACTTTTATGTCCTTACAAGTCTAATATTAGCAGTTAATATAAATATATTCACGAGCCATTCATCTAAGGAGATAAAATGAAATCGAAATTTGAACAGTTAATCGAATATGTGATTAACGATGACACCGACAAAGCTAAAGAGCTTTTCCATAATATTGTAGTTGAGAAATCGCGCGAAATTTATGAAACACTAATGAACGAGGAAGATATCGAGGAAGTTGACGAATCTGCCGAAGAAGAAGAAGAATCCGTTGAAGAAGGTATGGATAATACTTCTGGTGACTCTAGTCAAGATTTAATGCGTGAAGTCGAAACTGACGAAAGCGGCATGAATGAAGAAGAGGAAGAAGAAGAAGGCGCAGATACTGAATTCGACGACGAAGCTGAAGAAGATGGCGACGAATTTACTAAAGACATGGAACATGACCATGATGAGATGGACGGCGGCGAAGATTTAGAAGATCGTGTTGTTGATCTTGAAGACAAACTCGACGAATTAATGGCTGAATTTGAAGAACTCATGGGCGGCGAAGAAGGTCATGGCGATGACGAGTTTGATATGGAACCAGTAGATGGTGAAGTTGGCGGCGATGCGTATGCAGACGATGATACTTCAGAATTCAAAGACATGCCAATGAGCGAAAACGTTAGTTTAGACAAAGTTCCTGCTCCGAAACATGGTGACAACGGTGCAAACCCTAAGTCAACTACTGCGTTTAATTCAGGTGCAGCTGGTATGCAAGGAAAACCAGTACGTAACGTAGCAGCAGAGGCAAATCCAGATGGAACATCAGCATACAAAGCTCCAAATAGCTATGCTGATAAAGGACGCGGAGATTTACCAGGTGCTGGAAAATTCAAAAATACTCCAGCAAAAGGCGGTGTTAATAGTAAATTAACTCCAGCTCCAAAACCACATTTAGCCCAGGCAACTGGTGTTAATACTAAAACACCTTTTCCAAAAGGTTAATAGATAGATATGGCTCGTCATACATATCTCAAAGAACATCTAAGCTTCACTCAGGCAAAAGTAGAACTTTTAACTGAGGAAGCCAAAGATGGCGGCAAAACTCTTTATATGAAGGGTATTTGTATTGAGGGCGGCGTAAGAAACGCTAATGAGCGTGTATATCCAGTTAACGAAATTGCCAAAGCAGTAGACACTATCAACGAACAACTTAAATCAGGTCATTCAGTATTAGGCGAAGTAGACCATCCCGATGATTTGAAAATTAATTTAGATCGTGTGAGTCACATGATTGAAGGTATGTGGATGGAAGGTCCCTGCGGCTACGGAAAGTTAAAGATATTACCAACACCTATGGGTCAACTTGTAAAAACAATGTTAGATTCAGGTGTGAAGTTAGGGGTTAGTAGTCGTGGATCAGGAAATGTCAACGACTCCAACGGACATGTCAGTGACTTTGAAATCGTCACTGTTGATGTAGTTGCTCAGCCAAGTGCTCCAAATGCATATCCAACAGCAATTTACGAAGGCTTGTTAAATCATGCCGGCGGTCAAAAACTATTGGAAATGTTTAAGGATCCAGCTAAAAGCAACAAAGCACAGAAATACGTATCAAATGAAGTAATTCGTTTAATACGTAGTCTGAAGATCGAAGGAAAATAATATGCTAGACGCATTGAAACCGTTACTAGATAGCGAGTTTGTTACAGAGGAAGCGAAAGCAGAAATCAACGAGGCTTGGGAAGCTAAGATTGTTGAAGCCAAAGAACAAGCCCGTGCGGAACTCCGCGAAGAGTTCGCACAACGCTACGAGCATGACAAATCAGTGATGGTGGAAGCCCTAGATCGCATGGTATCAGAAAGTCTTATCGCAGAAGTCCAACAGTTAAAAGCTGAAAAAGCTCAATTAGCTGAAGATCGTGTCAAGTTCCAACGCAAAATGAAAGAAGATAGCAACAAGTTTAACAACTTTATGGTATCTAAATTAGCGGAAGAAATTGGCGAATTGCGTAAAGACCGCAAAACACATAACGAAGGCCTAGAGAAATTAGAAGGCTTTATCGTTCATGCGTTAGCTCGTGAAATTCGTGAATTCCAAGAAGACAAGCGTGATGTAGTTGAAACTAAGGTACGCCTGGTTCAAAATGCACGTGGTCAATTAGAATCATTAAAGAGCCGTTTCGTAAAAGAATCTGCTGAAAAAATGTCACAAGCTGTATCCAAGCATCTCAAGGCTGAACTCAGCCAATTGAAAGAAGACATCCAAGTTGCTCGCGAGAACAATTTTGGTCGTCGTATTTTTGAAGCATACTCAGCAGAATTTGGTGCTACTCATTTAAATGAGAAAGCAGAAGTTCGTAAACTGCATGATGTAATTGCTCAGAAAGATCAAAAAATTGCTGAAGCCATCAAATTCGCTAAGAAGGCAACTGTCTTAGTCGAATCCAAGGAACGTGAAGTACGCATCCTAAAAGAATCTAATGTACGTACTCGTACAATGGAAGAATTGCTTAGTCCTCTAAATGAAGAAAAAGCAGAAGTAATGCGTAATTTACTTGAAAGCGTTCAAACTACACGTTTGAAATCTGCTTTTGAAAAGTATCTACCAGCGGTATTAGAGAATCGTTCAGTAAAAGCTACTAAACCAGTAATTACTGAAACATTAACTGAAGCAACTGGCGATAAATCTGCCCGTGTCCAAGAGCAAGAAGACGAAAGCGAAAGCAATGTCATTGATCTTAAGCGGTTGGCAGGGCTGTAAAAACACAAAGGAGACTTAAATGTCACAAGCATTAATCGAAAGCCGTTGGGGCGAGACTAAAGATGCGTTGCTAGAGGGCTTAAACGGTTCAAAGCGCAATTCGATGTCTGTAATCCTCGAAAACACTCGTAAGTATTTGAAAGAAAATGCTACATCGGGTTCAACTGCGTCAGGCAACATCGCTACACTTAACCGTGTGATTCTGCCAGTTATACGACGTGTAATGCCAACTGTTATTGCTAACGAGTTGGTAGGTGTACAACCAATGACTGGTCCTGTTTCACAGATCCATACATTACGTGTACGTTATGCTCAGTCATTGACTGACAATAGTTTAGCTGCAACTTCTGTAACAGCTGGTCAAGAAGCGTTAAGCCCATTTACCATTGCTACAGCATACTCAACAGTTCCACAAGGTACTACTACTGCTACTGGTTATACTGGTAACAATACAGCTACTATGGAAGGTACTGGCGGTAAACAAATCAGTATCCAAATCTTGAAACAAGCTGTTGAAGCAAAGACACGTAAGTTACAAGCTCGTTGGACATTTGAAAGTGCTCAAGACGCACAAGCTATGCATGGTATCGACGTTGAAGCAGAAATTATGGCTGCTTTAGCACAAGAAATCACAGCTGAAATTGACCAGGAAATCCTGTTGTCATTAAGCTCATTAGCTGCAACTGAGTACACATACAACCAAGCTACAGTATCTGGTACTGCTACATTCGTTGGTGACGAACACGCTGCTTTAGCTGTTCTTATCAATCGTGTTGCTAACTTGATCGCTCAGCGTACACGTCGTGGCGCTGGTAACTGGGCAGTTGTTTCAAGTGCTGCATTGACAGTATTACAATCAGCTACTACATCAGCATTTGCTCGTACAACTGAAGGTACATTTGAAGCTCCTACAAACACTAAGTTTGTTGGTACATTAAACGGTTCTTTACGTGTATTCGTAAACAGCTATGCTCCAGATACTCAATCAGTATTAGTGGGTTACAAAGGTTCGTCAGAAGCTGATGCTGCTGCGTTCTATTGCCCATACATTCCGTTGATGTCGTCAGGTGTTGTATTGGATCCATCAACATTCGAACCAGTCGTATCATTTATGACAAGGTACGGGTTTGTGGAATTAACAAATACTGCATCTTCGTTCGGAAATGCTGCCGATTATGTGGGCGAGATAGCCGTCCAAAATTTATCGTTCAGTTAATACAAACGCAATACAAACAACTCAGGGATGGGAAGTTTCAGGAAAGCACCGCAAGGTGCTTTTTTGTTGACTTTTGTTTATAAAAATGTTAATATTGAGCTTACTAACATAAATAAACATATGAACAAATACACAAAATGGTATAACAACATCTGTAAACGAGGTCAAAATCGGATAATAGAAGGATATACTGAAAAACATCATATTATTCCTGAATCATTTTACTCAATTCGCAAAAGAAAAGGACCGAGTGGTTGGATAGTTGGTGATAGTGACGCTATAGAAAATATAACTCACTTAACTGATAGAGAACATGAGTTAGCGCATTATCTATTGACGAAGATACACAAAGATAATAAACAAGCATACTTTAAAGTGCTTAAAGCATACGAAATGCGTAGTATGGTAAACTCAAATCAAGAAGGTAAACGATATTTCTCATCTCGTAGACTCGCTGGTATACGAGCAGAACGAGCAAAATTACAAAGTGAATCAATGAAAGGAGAAGGTAATCCTAATTACGGAATTAGTTGGACTGATGAACAAAAAGAAGAGCATAGTAAAAAAATTACTGGAAGAAAACAACCTGCACATGAAAAAGAAAAACAGAAAGCGGCTTGGGCAAAAAGAAGAGATGATGGGATTAAACGAGCAGAGTATAGTGAAGAATACAAATTAGAAAGAAGTAAAATGTACACAGGCGAAGGCAATCCTCGTTATGGTGTTGAAGTATCAGAAGTAACTCGTAAAAGAATTGGTGATAAACTTCGTGGTCGTAAGCAAACAGAAGAAGAAAAGTTAGTAAGAAGTTTAGCTAACATAGGTAAAAAGCGTGAAAAGAAACTATGTCCACATTGTGATCAACATGTAGCAGTAAACGGGTACGCTCGTTGGCACGGTACTAACTGTAAACATAATAAATAATCATATGGAAAATCCTCAAAAACTTACAGAATATCAAGAGAAAGAACAGCAAGCTATTCACTTATTAAACGAGTTAAATAATCGCTCTATAGAAAGACAAAAAATATTATCTTCGTTATTAAATGAAATATTAGAAAATAATACAGATGAAAATATTTGAGATAACTGACAAAAATTTGTTATTAATAACATTAAGGAATTATAATTTAAATTTTAAAAACGAATATGCTCTTATTTTGCGATCATATTCACTGTTTATTAAATTAAAACACTTAAACAAATTGTCTATTGTAAAAAGTCAAGCTGACGAGTTAATAAGCAACTTAGAATGGTTTATTAATTTTGATTGGCCAGACAAAACTGACCATGATATTATCAAACTAGTAAATGAAGCCATAGATATTAAATCTAAATTAGAATCATTAACTTTTTAACACGCCGATGTTGGCACGGTGACCGGTGTAAACTCAAATCTTAACCCACACTCCTGATTGCACCGCGGTTACCATTGTAAACTCAACAAACAGCAGATCAAGATATTCCTATAAATATAATGACAACAAAATAGGAGTCGCTTTATGTCTTTACCAGAAATAGAAATTGGTGCAGGAATCACCATAGGTGCAGGAATTCTCATATCATCATTTGTGCCTCCACCTCAGTATTCGGTAGACTATTTGGTAGTGGCAGGTGGCGGTGGAGGTGGTGCTAGCCGAGGAGGCAATCAAGGTGCTGGCGGCGGTGGCGCAGGTGGTGTATTATCAGGTACCATTACATTTACCAAAGGTAACATATATTCAGTATCAGTTGGTGCAGGTGGGGTAGGCGGTATTTCTAATACTGATTTTCCAACAAATGGTGATAATTCAGCATTATCTGGTACAGACATAAGCAGTATAATTGCAATCGGTGGTGGGTATGGTGCAGATGGCACAAGAGCAGCTAATTCAGGCGGGTCAGGCGGCGGTGGATTTGGTGGTAATGGATCTAGCAGCGGTACTCCTGGACAAGGTAATTTCGGCGGCAGAAATGTGTCCAATCAGCCGTGTGGCGGTGGTGGCGCAGGAGCTGTTGGTGGTGCTGGAGACACTAGTTTAGGGCAAGGATGGTTTAATTATGGAACAGCTGGTGCAGGCGGTGCTGGAATAGCTAGTTCAATCACTGGTACTCCTGTATACTATGGCGGTGGTGGCGGTGGTGGCGGTTGTGACAACGGGTCAGTTGGTGGGGCTGGTGGGTTAGGCGGTGGCGGTATAGGTGGAAACTTTACACATGATTCAGCTGCAACTTCAGGTGTTGCTAATACCGGCGGCGGCGGTGGTGGAGGTGAAGCAAATGGTTCATATCCAAATGGTGGTAATGGTGGTTCAGGTGTTGTCATCTTGTCTATACCAACTGTATCTTATACTGGTGTTGCATCAGGTGTGTACACAGTTTCTAGTTCAGGTACGAATACTATTTTATCATTTACGTTGGGTTCAGGCAGTTATACTGGATAAACGCAAAATTTGCAAAGAGCACACTTCGGTGTGCTTTTTTGTTGGCTAAAATAAAAATTTAGAAAAATACGCAATATAAATATATCAATAAACAAAGGATTGCAATGCCAAATTTAAGTGAAAAATTTTATCAAGAAACAAAAAACACAAAAACTCATCAATATATTGAAACTGGATCATATCAAGGTGATGGTATTGCTAGGGTACTGCCTAATTATACACAAGTACACTCAATAGAATTGTCGGAAGTGTGGTATGAACATTGTGTTAATCGTTTTAAAGATTCAGATACAGTAAAAATGTATTTGGGCAATTCTAAATACATTTTACCTGATATTTTGAAAAATATCAATGAACCAGTTACAGTTTATTTAGACGGTCATTTTTCCGCTGGTACTACTGCATTTGGTGAAGAAACTCTCAATGGCGTATCGTCAAATCCATTATTAAGCGAACTATCTGTACTTATGACACGTGATTATAATGATATTATCATAATCGATGATTGTAGAATGATAGGAAAAAAAGGTAGAGAAGGTGACGGATCACCTCAATGGCCGTTTTATGACTACGATTGGACTAATATTACTGAAGAAAAAGTTCGCGCTATTATGAAACCTGGATATGTACTGGTTAAAAATCCTGGATACAGTGACGGTGCGCCTGATCAATGGATATTGGCATTTGATTATAACTAGTATTAAATAAATTTATATTTAAAGCCCACTAAAAAGTGGGCTTTTTTAATGTGCGTAGCTTTCAAAACCCTGATATCAATAAATAAAACATATAACTATAAAGGGTTAGTTATGACACTGTCAATAATTGTATCCTTTGTTAGTAATTTGTGCCTTATATTGCATAATTAAAAATATATAAAACTTATAAAAGGAACTAAAAATGGCATCATTAAGCATAGGACCAGGGATTACAGTAGGCCCAGGCGTGGCGGTAGGCGGCGGCTCAGCTCCACCATCTCCAACTCCAGTTAATACTGTAGCTCCAGCGGTTACTGGTACATTAACTGCAGGATCAACATTAACTTCAACTACAGGTACTTGGACAAATTCACCAAGTAGCTATACATATCAGTGGTATTATTCCACAAATACTCCAATTTCAGGTGCTACATCTTCAACTTATGTAACACAAGTAGGTGATGTTGGCGATAGCATTTATTGTCAAGTAACTGCTACTAATACATATGGTTCAGCCAGTGCTAATTCAAACACTGTTGGTCCTGTTATATCCCTAACTCCAGTTAATACTGTAGCTCCAGCGGTTACTGGTTCATTAACGTTAGGTGCAACATTAACTTCAACTACAGGTACTTGGACAAATTCACCAAGTAGCTATACATATCAGTGGTATTATTCCACAAATACTCCAATTTCAGGTGCTACATCTTCAACTTATGTAACACAGTCGGGTGATGTTGGCGATAGCATTTATTGTCAAGTAACTGCTACTAATACATATGGTTCAGCCAGTGCTAATTCAAACACTGTTGGTCCAGTCACTGCTGTTACTGTTACTTACTTGGCAGTTGCTGGCGGCGGTGGTGGTGGAGTTCATGCAGGCGGTGGTGGCGGTGCAGGTGGTGTACTGTCTGGTACATTTTTTGCTAACTTTGAAACAACATATAGTATCACTGTTGGTACAGGCGGAGTTGGTACTAGCGACTATACTATTTCCCCGGCAACTAACGGTGGAAATTCTACAATTTCAGGTACAGGATTGACTACTATCATTGCAATAGGCGGTGGTGCAGCAGAAAATTCATCAGGACAACCTAATATTGGTGGTTCAGGTGGTGGTGGTAATCCAAATAATTCAGGTGTCCGCGACGCACAAAACACTGGTGCAGCAGGAACAGTTGGACAAGGATATGCTGGTGGTAATGCTTCTAACAGTAATCCTAATGTTGGCCCTGGCGGTGGTGGTGGTGCAGGCGGCATCGGTGCTAGTAATGCCGGACAACGTGGTGGTGCTGTTGGTGGCCCTGGTATATCAAGTTCAATTACAGGCTCTGCTGTATACTATGGCGGCGGCGGTGGCGGTGGCGGATACTGTGGTGGTCCTGGTGCTGCTGGTGGTATTGGCGGCGGCGGAGCTGGATCAACTGATGCAGGCGGAAACGGTCATAACGGAACTGACGGTTTAGGCGGTGGCGGTGGTGGTGCCGGAGAACAGTGTGGCGGTGGTGGTTCATTCGTTGGTGGTAATGGTGGAGCAGGTGTTGTAATTCTTTCGATACCAACTGCGTCTTACACGGCCAATATATCAGGATCAACTACAGTGACAACTTCAAGTAGCAATACAATTATTACATTTAATGGCGCAGGAACATATTCAACTACTCTTGTAGGCGCTCCAGTTAATACTGTAGCTCCTGTAGTTTCTGGTGCAATATCTGCAGGTGCAACATTAACTTCAACAACAGGTACTTGGACAAATTCACCAAGTAACTATGCGTATCAGTGGTATTATTCCACAAATACTCCAATTTCAGGTGCTACATCTTCAACTTATGTAACACAGTCAGCTGATGTAGGCAATAGCATTTATTGTAAAGTAACTGCTACCAATCCTGGTGGATCAACCAGTGCTAATTCCAATACAGTTGGACCTATTACTCCATTTGTTCCAGCGATTCATTACTTGGTAGTAGGCGGCGGAGCATCGGGAGGTAACTACGCAGGTGGTGGCGGAGGAGCAGGCGGAGTATTAGCCGGATCTTTTACTCAATCATCTAATACAAAATACAATATTATTGTTGGTACAGGTGGTTCTTCTGTTGGACCTTCAAATAGTCCAGTTAACGGTAATCCAGGCGGCAATAGTTCTATCAGTGCATCGGGACTAACTACTATTACAGCCTATGGTGGCGGATACGGTGGGGGTAATGCCGGTGGTAATGGTGGATCTGGAGGAGGTGCAGGTAATCAAATAGGATTATCAGGCGGAAATGGCACAGATGGACAAGGCAATGCTGGTGGATCAGCAGGTGCATCAGGTTCCAACTCGGCAGGAGGCGGCGGTGGTGGTGCAGGAACTGCTGGTGGTGCAGGTGATAACAATTGGGTTGGAGGTATAGGCGGTGATGGAATAGCTAGTTCAATCACTGGTACTCCTGTATACTATGGCGGTGGTGGCGGTGGTGCTTCACAAAATCAAGCTGGTTCTGCCGGTGGGTTAGGCGGCGGTGGAGCAGGCAGCCAATACGGTGGAGCATTTGCTGTATCAGGTACGAACGGACTAGGTGCAGGTGGAGGCGGTACATGGAACAATTCAGGACCATCTGGTGCAGGTGGATCAGGCGTTGTAATTCTTTCAATACCAACATCTATATACACTGGTAACGTAGAAGGCAATCCAGTAATAACTACCTCAGGCAGCAACACTATTGTTAGTTTCTATGATGCTGGATCATACTCAACAACTCCAACATCATCTAATGCGATCAACTATCTATTAGTTGGCGGCGGTGGATCAGGTGGTTGGGAAAATTATCGGTCAGGAACTGGCGGCGGCGGCGGAGCAGGTGGTGTTGTCGTTGGACAATTTACCCCAATATCAAATGTAACTTATAGTATAACTATTGGTGCCGGCGGGGCAGCACAAACATTGCAAACTGTTGGTAATAATGGCGGTAATACTACTCTAAGTGGATCAAATATTACTACTATCACTGCTATAGGTGGCGGTGGCGGTGGTGGCGGGACTAATGGCGGCCAATCAAATTCAGGCGGATCGGGCGGCGGAGCATGTAATAATATTAATACTACAGGTTCATCCGGAATTCCAAGTCAGGGTAATGCTGGTGGTAATAGCTATCCTAATAATTCAGCAGGTGGTGGTGGCGGAGCAGGCGGAGTTGGCGCAGACGGTACTATTTCTAACGGTGGTAACGGCGGCACTGGGTTCACATGGAGCGTGACTGGCAACACATACGCTGGTGGTGGTGGTGGCGGATCTCGGTCAACACCAGGAACAGGCAGTGCTGGTGGTGGTAATGGAGGTATATATAATGGATTAGCAGCAACGTCAGCCGCAGCCAATACCGGAAGTGGTGGCGGTGGCGGCAATGATCTCAATCCATCTGGTGCGGGTGGGTCAGGTATTGCCGTGCTAGTTATTCCAACTGCATCATTTGTTGATAATTTAACTGGTGCTTATAGTGTTACGACTTCAGGTAGTAATACAATTGTAACCTTTACTGGCAATGGTACATATACGACAGCTCCAATTCCTGCTAATGCAATTCATTACTTGGCAGTTGCTGGCGGTGGATCAGGTGGTTGGGAAAATTATCAGTCAGGAACTGGCGGCGGCGGCGGAGCAGGTGGTGTTGTAGCCAGTTATTTTGCTCCTACTACAGGCGCAACATATACAATTACAGTCGGTGCCGGTGGCGCTGCGGTTACTGGAGCAAGTGTTGGTAATAATGGTGGTAACAGTACTATTACTGGTACAGACGCAACTTCAATTACCGCTATTGGCGGTGGTGGTGGTGGCGGTAATTATAGCGGTGCTGCTGCGTCTAATTCAGGCGGTTCTGGTGGCGGTGCATGTAATGCGTCAAACCTTACTGGATCGGCTGGCACTACAGGACAAGGCAATGCTGGTGGTAATGCCAACTGGACTGGTAACTCAACAACTTCAGCAGGTGGCGGCGGCGGAGCAGGTGGTGCTGGTGTAAATGGTACTAATAGTCAGGGTGGTAATGGTGGTCCTGGTATATCAAGTTCAATCACAGGCTCTGCTGTATACTATGGTGGTGGTGGTGGTGGTGCTTCATATGGTGCTGCTGGTGCAGGTGGTATCGGTGGTGGTGGTGCAAGTGGAATTACTCCAGGTGTACCAGCTACTAGCGGAACTGCAAACACTGGCGGCGGCGGCGGTGGTAGTGATGACAGAAGTGCATCAGGTGCAGGTGGTTCGGGTATTGTTATTTTCTCAATCCCAACATCTACTTACACTGGAAACTTAACTGGTACATACTCTACTGCGGTAGTTGGCAGCAATACTGTAGTATCGTTTACTAGTGGAGTAAGCACTTATACTGCATAATATATTATGCACATAATAAAAAAGCACCGCAAGGTGCTTTTTTATTGATTAAATTTTAAATAATTTTAAATTATTGTGTATTTGTTCTAGTGGATCGTCCCAATTTCCTATAGAGGGTTGACGAAAAATTCTGCAGGAAGGATACCATGGACTGTCTTTACGGTTAAGTAACCAGCGCCAGTCTGTAGCAAAATGGTTTAATGGCAACCAAAATGGTCTACCTACAGCACCAGACAAATGACCAACCGCAGTATCTACTGCTATTACTACATCAAGATGATGTATTAGCCCAGCGGTATCATTCCAATTACCTATGCTAGCAGGATATACAACAACTCCTGCTTCTGCTAATTGATTTTGTTCATCTAAGGTGCATTCAACTTGTAAATTAATCCATTCATAGTTGGGATTTCTTTTAATTAAATTTAACATTTTTTCAAACGGAATAGCTTTGTGTTGGTTAATCCAACTGTCTCTGCGCCCACTCCAACAGAATCCCACACGCAAACGCTTTTTTAGCCCTAGTTTAGTTGCCCAAGTTTGTATTACATCTTTACTAGGAGTTAGATATTGCAGTTTATGGGGCAAATTATCATAGGTAATAGACAAAAATCCCGGCAAACTCATAATGGGACTCCAGTAATCAAATTCAGGAATCAAATCTGCTGGGCCTAAGATAACAACAGAGTTTGTAAATGAATTAGTTAGTAAAGGTTTTAAATTATTATCTACTGTGATATAAACTTTAGCACCTAAACGTACTAATTGTTCAGCAAAGCGACAAAATTGTATAGTATCACCATGCCCTTGCTCACCTGTAACCAGTATAGATTTACCCGTTAAATCTTGTCCTTGCCAACGCGGTTGTGAAAATTGGGGCAATTGTCCGTTTAAATGTTCAAACTGCCAACGTCTTTCGTATTGCTTCCATCCCTTTTCTAAATCTCCCGCCAATAAATATGCTACTGCAAGATTAAATTGTGCAACAGAGTCATTTTCATTAATAGCAATAGCATTCAATAAAAACCCGATTGCACGGTCTGGATAACCCATTTCACGTATTACATTACCGTAATTATTGTAAGCCGCTCCCATATCAGGATTTTGCACAAATGCTTGTGCATAACAAGCAATTGCTTTTTCGGGTTCTGAGTTTGCACGAAAATTATTTCCGTGAGCGATAAGTTCTTCTGGTGTCATAATAATATTTACTGTTGTTAAGCAGGCATATTAAAAAAATTGATATTTCATAAATAATATTATACAAGCAATTCTGCTTTTATGCTGATGAATAAACCCAGCAGCGTAGTCGGCTAGAACCGACATTGGACTTCTTTAAGGAGAAAAAAACATGGGTCGTCCTTTAAAAATACAAAAATTGAATAATTCAATTCCAACTGACATTGGTTTTAATAGCTTTGCAAATTTAGATCCAAACACAGCAGTAATTCCAGTCGGAATGACATCTACAGAATTCTTGGGAGTAGTTGGTGGTAGTAATACTAATATCGCTACATCAACGTTTCCGGTAGTTGCTATTACTGCCAATGTTAATGGGCAACAAGGCGCTGCACACATTGTCACACAAAAAGGTCAAACAAAATATTTGGTAGCTGGTGAAGATTCAGTATATGCTAACAGTCTTACACAGGGATTTTCATATCAAATCACTAACTTAGGTACTACAAATTGGACTAAAGTTGGCGCAGGTATTAATCCACAAGTAGGACAAGTGTTTACTGCCAATGTTCCTTTAGGAACAGGATCAGGAACAGGTACAGCAAGTGATTGTGGTCAATGTATACTGGTAACAAGTAATACTATTAGTTCTGGTCAAATGTACATGACATTTAATGTTAACGGTAGTACTCAATATGCCAGTCGTTTAACAAACAAATACATATTTGACAGTGCAAATAATCGTTATGCAGTTAATTTCTTTGTTGCTGGATCAACAACTCCTGTTTCACTGGCTAACGTTGGTATAACTGGTAATGCAGGAACATTTAGTTGTTCAAACACATCGATTACTACTGGTGAATTGATCACTGTTTCGGGTACATTGACAGGTAATGCTACTGGAAATATTACTGGGTATACAAACCCAACAATTTATTATATCACTACTACAAATGGAATTAACACCTTTACATTGAGTGCTACTGAAGGTGGTGCTAACATTGTTACTACTACTGGCAATACACCAGGATTAACTTTTGCTACTACAAGTTCAACAACAGCCAAATCTGGTGCAGATATCGCTACTTGGACTAATGGCACCGGAAATCTTACTTTAGGACAGGTAAACAATTATACTTCGTGATTATAACAACTGATTCCATATAGGATGAAGAAATAGTTCTTAACTTAGGTTAAGTTTAATCCCCTGTAAAAAGGGGATTTTTTATGATTTGGACATTTAAATATTGGCATAAATAATAAAAAGGATTCGTTCTAATGGCTTCGGTTAAAAATGTCAATACTAATTATACGTTAAATGTAGGGCCTGCGCTGGCAAATGGGTTTCCAAACGGCAACGGTATATTTACGATTAATGCTCAAACTGTTTTTAAAGGTAATGTAACGTATGAAGTTCCTGCCACTACAGTTTCACCTTTTATAACTGTAGCAGCTAATAATACCGGTTCTATCACAGACATGGGACTATTGGCTCAAATTGCGCCAAATACATTTGCTGGTTTTAGATTTGATACTTCTGCCAATACATGGCAAATAAGTTCTAGTGTCAATGCAGACGGATCTCCAATTACTGCTTATTCAAATATTACCGGCGCAACTGCTAGCGGCCCAAACAATGCAATTCAAATTAATAACAATGGTATATTCGCAGGTTCAGGCAATTTAATATTTGATCCGTCAACAAATTTATTATCATTAACTGGAAATGAAATTGTTTCTGGTAACGTCACAGCAAACTATTTTATTGGCAACGGATCAAAATTAACACAAATTAGTGGCAGTAATATACAAGGTACAGTAGCTAATGCGTATTATGCAGATATAGCCAATATAGCCTATGTTGCCAATACTGCTGATACTGCATATACCGCTGCTTATGTTACTGCTGCTAATCAATCAAATATTAGAACTGTTGGTATATTATCTAATTTAACTGTATCTGGAAATATTGTTGGATTTGGTACATTATCAATCGCCGGTGCTGTAAATCTTGCAAGTTCTGCAAATATAGCAAGTGCAAATATTGCTGGTAATTTATCTATTGGCGGCAATATAAACAGTGATATAATTACAACAGGAAATATCAGTGCTGCTGGAGAAATAAGTGCTGCGGGAAATATTACTGGAAATTATTTCTTTGGCAATGGTAGTCAATTAACAGGTGTTGCTGCAACTACTTCGACTGCAATTACAAATGGCAATACTATTGTACGTGCTTATTTGGATGGAAATGTCACTGCTAACATAAGCGGTATTTCTAACGTTATTGTTTGGGCACCAGATGGTGAATATGTAACTGGAAATATTAATCTTTCAAATAATATATCTGCTGGTGGTAATATCCTAGCTACTGGAAATTTAGTTGCTGAAGCTAGTATTACTGCTCTCGGTAATATTGTTGCAAACGGTAATATCTTAGCTCAAGGTAATATTACTGCCGTTGGAAATTTAGTTGCTGAAACGAATGTAACTGCACAAGGGAATGTAGTTGCATATGGCAACTTAGTAGCACAACAAAATATTACGGCACTTGGTAATATCATTGCATATGGTAATACTTTAACAGAAGGTGACATTACGGCACTTGGTAATATTTTAACCTTGTCCAACTTTAGTGCAGCTGGCAATCTTACAATTTCTAAAGATTCCTCATTAGTTGGTAATACATATATTGGTACTAATTTATCTATCGGCGGAACAGTAGTTAGTAATATTAGTACCACTGGACAAATCAGTGCCGTTGGTAACATTACTGTCAATCCAGGAAGTTATTTTATCGGTAACGGAAGTCAGTTAACGGGAGTAGCAGCTACCACCGCTACTGCAATCACTAATGGAAATACTCAAGTATATGCTTATTTAAATGGTAATGTCACTGCCAATATTACCGCACATAGTAGCAATATTGTATTGTCTAATTTCCAAGTTTCAAATACATCTGGATTGTGTACTTTTGATAATAGTCCTGGGATAAACCCAACTATATATGTAAATGATCATATTACTATTTCAGGTATTAATACCGGACCTGGTAATATAACAGGATATGATAATTATACTGCGACTGTAACCGGAGTTTTTAGTGACGGCACTAATGTAACATTAACAGTTTCAAATTTAAGCGGGCCTGCTTTTCCTGTTGGGGGACGAATTGAAGTTGCTGGTGTAACTCCTGGCGATTATAACGGTGATTTTACCACAACCGGTAGTACAGCAAATACAGTAACTTACATATCATCTACTCCTGCTACTGGATTCAGTATAATTAGTGCATCGGGAACAGGCGCTACAGCAACATTGACATTTGCTACACAAACAACTCCCCCGTTTTCTATAGGTAGCACAATTAATGTATCGGGAGTTACCCCGTCTGATTTCAATGGAAGTTATGTTGTTACTGGTTGTACAACTAATTCAGTAAGCTATGCATCTAATCTAATTATTAATGGTACTGGCGGATTTGTTAACGGAACATTGGGTAGCAGCGGACTTGTTACTGGTATAACAGTATATGACTATTATGTTATCGATAGTTCGGGTTCGGGATTTGTATTAAGCGAAACATTAGGTGGCGCACCAGTTACATCGACTACAGGCTTGATGACAGGGATAACTGCCACGGTTATATACAGTACAGTTGATAATGTTATTGTATGGTCTCCAACTGGGGAATATGTAAAAGGTGAAATCAGTGCAACTGGTAATTTAACTGCTGATGGTAGTTTAGTTATTGGCGGCAATATATCTGGCGGAGGCTCTTTATCAGTACCAGGAGATATATCTGGAGGTGGAAATTTATATGTTCCTGGTAATATTACTGCACCAGGCGCAGATACACAAATTGTATACAATAATAATGGAAATTTAGCAGCCGGAACTGGACTTACCTTTGATTATACCACAGGCGCATTCAGTGCAGCTGGTAATATTTCATCTGGTGGATATTTATTTGGTAATGGTAGTCAATTAACAGGTGTAGCAGCGCAAACTGCTACTGCAATTACAAATGGCAATACACAGGTATATGCTTATTTGGATGGAAATGTCACTGCTAACATAAGTGGTGTACCTAACGTTATTGTTTGGGCACCAGATGGCGAATATATAACAGGAAACCTCAGCGTTAGTGGTGAGATATACGGCAATGGTAATTTAATTATTAATAATATATCCTCTGGTGGAAATATTACATCAGTTGGAAATATTATAACACAAGCTAGTATCAGTGCTTCAGGCAATATCGTTGCAAACGGTAACATTTTAGCGCAAGGTAATATTACCGCTGCAGGAAACGTAGTTGCTGAGGCAGATGTTACTGCACAGGGTAATGTACATGCTATTGCTAACATTTATGTGGGTGCCAATGCATATATTACACAAAATGCTTATATTACTGGGGATTTAGTTGTTACTGGAAATACAAAATCTCCAGGTTTAAATACACAGATTTTATATAATGACACTGGAAATATAGCAGGTAATTCTGCGTTTACATTTAACCCAATATCGAATGTATTGTTTGTCAACGGAAACATTACAGCTAATACAGGAAGTTATTTTATTGGTAACGGTAGCCAATTGACAGGCGTCGCTGCCACTACTGCTACAGCAATTACGAATGGCAATACACAGGTATATGCAGCATTAAATGGTAACGTTCATGCTAACATAAATGATGTAGCCAATGTTATTGTTTGGGCACCAGATGGTGAATATGTAACTGGAAATATTAATGCTAGTAATAATATATCTGCTGGTGGTAATATAACTAGTCAAGGAAATTTAAGCTCATATAATATTACCGCTGGAGGTAAATTCACTGGCGATGGAAGCGGAATAACTAATATTCAAGGATCCCAAGTTGTAGGACCAGTGTTAGAAGCATCTGCGGCACAAACTGCAAATTATGCTGGCTCTGCAGGAACTGCTGGCACTGTAACTGATGCAGCGCAAGGAAATATTACAAGTTTGGGTGTATTAGATTACTTGAGTGTTATTGGTAATATTACCACACAAAGTTATTTTATTGGTAATTTTATCGGAAACGTTTCTGCAAACATAAAATCTCCTGGTTCCAATACCCAAGTTATATTTAATAATAGCGGATTACTTGGTGCAAGTCCTGGATTTACTTTTGACCAGTCATCTAATATATTAAGTGTTGCTGGCAATATAGTTGGCAATGGGTTATACATTAATAAAGACGCTACGATATTAGGTAATTTAGATGTGCAAGGTAATGTAACATTTATCGATAGTAATGTTGTTGTTACTGATGATTTATATGTAGTATTGGCCAATAATCAAACTTCTTACAATAATATCGATGGCGCCGGTTTAGAAGTAGGCAATGCAGGTACAGGATCACTAACAAATTGGACATATAGTACTGTTGCAAATGCCTGGACCACAAACGTTGGAATTAGTGCAACTGCTAATGTAACTGGTGGAAATATTGCAACTAGTGGTGTTATTAGTGCTTCGGGCAATATACAAACAACTGGTAATTTAACTGGTGGAAATATTGCAACTAGTGGAGTTATTAGTGCTTTAGGCAATATACAAACAACCGGTAATTTAACTGGCGGAAATATCGCAACTAGCGGAACAGTAAGTGCGTTAGGCGATGTACTAACAAACGGAAATGTATCAGCCGTTGGATTTGTCTGTGCTGTAGGAAATGTGGTAGGCGGAAATTTAATAACAGACGGTGCATTAAGCGTAGCTGGAAATGTAACTGGCGGTAATGTAATTACATCGGGTACAGTAAGTGCTACCGGAAATATAACTGGTGGAAATTTAGCAGCTAGCGGTACTATAAGTGCATTAGGCGATATACAAACAACAGGTAACTTAACAGCAGCTGGATTTGTCTGTGCTGTTGGAAATATAGTTGGTGGAAATTTAGCGGCTAGCGGTACTATAAGTGCATTTGGTGACTTACAGACCAGCGGCAATGTATCGGCTATTGGATTTGTCTGTGCAGTAGGAAACGTAGTTGGTGGAAATTTAATAACTAGCGGAAATATCAGTGCTAGCGGAAATATAGCAGGTAACTATTTCTTTGGAAATGGAAGCCAACTAACTGGTATTATTACCACAGTATCAAATGTAATAAACGGCAACAGTAACGTAAACATTGACAGTGCCAATGCAAATGTAACTATTTCAGTCAGCACAATTGGCAATGTTGCGGTGTTTAGTCCATCCGGAGTTAGTATATTAGGTAATATTTCAAGCAATGGAAATATTACATCTGGTGGCGATATCAGTGCTGTTGGTAATATAGTTGGCAACGGATTATTCATTAATAATGATGCTACTATATTGGGTAATTTAAATGTACAAGGCAACATTACATTTATTGACAGTAACGTTATTGTTACAAATGATTTATATGTACAATTAGCCAACAATCAATCAACTTATGCTAATATTAACGGTGCTGGGTTACAAGTAGGGCCAAACTCAGCCCCATTAACAAATTGGACTTATAATTATCCTGCCAATTCCTGGACTACAAATGTTGGAATTAGTGCCAGTGGTAATATAGCAGGCAATTATTTCTTTGGTAATGGAAGTCAATTAACTGGTATTGCGGTAACTGATAATATCACATTTAGTAATACCACTATCAGTACAAGCATATTAAATGCCAATATATATTTGGCTCCTACTGGGTCTGGTGTAGTTGTTATTGCTAATACTTCTGGCGGTGCAACAGGAATACAATTAGGTTCAAATACCGCTGGCCAATTCATATCTAATGCAGTGACATTAACTTCAAATACTTCAGTCACAAATGGTATTGCTGAATTAAATCAAGTGTTAGGCAAATTAGTCCCGCCACAGCCTCCAACTTTTGGGGCAAACACTCCGATATCTATCACATCAGCTACTACAGCGGCTCGTATGTGTTCAAGTTTCACGCAACCTAATAATACAACAACTGGAAATAAAGCAGTGCCGGCTGGTACGCTAGTAAATGTTCTGCGTAGTTCTACGTATTCTACAAATTCTATTGCTAACGTTGGTCCAGGTGATAACGGAACATTGACGGTGTTATTAAATTCCAATAACGCAGGAACAGTTAATTTTAATCCTGAGGCAAGTCCAACTGCTAACGGAGTATATAGCAATTTGGTAATTACAAATAACGAAGATTATCATTATGCCAATGCTAATATTATATACGGTTTTTGGTACGTGTTTACATCTCAGGCTACAGGTTCTGCACCATCTGGGTGGAATGAAATTTATCTTTCAGATTCTGTTACATCAAATACAAATACAGTAGGATGGTATTATGATTCTGCTACCGTAGCCGCTCCAGTATTTTCGTCAACAACAATTGCCCCAAGCACTACCAGCTTAACGTATTCAAGCACTATTCCTCATTATAATTCAGGAACAGTATTTTCACTGGCATTTAATGTGAATAATCTCAGTGGCAATATGTATCCAAACAACGGCAATCTTTTAACAAATTCTACTACTGCTGGTGGAGCATTTACCGCTCCAGCTACAGTAAGTTATTCTGCAGCGGGGATTACAGTGCCATTGACACAAAATCTATATGTAGGGTCAGGAAATGCTAGTGCATCAACTACAGCAAATATTATATCTGGCTTTGGTAGTAGTAACAGTGGCCCAAACATTGTTGTTACAAATAGTTATGCTTCATCGACACATACATTTAGTCCTGCAAACACAGTATTGTATAAAACAGGAACAGGTACTGCGATTGATGAATCTAATATTGTTATTGGATCTACTATTGGTTCAGGATCAGGCAACGCATATCGAATTGTAAATCCAGGAAGTGGTAACACTCCGGTATTTACAGGATCAGAAGCACAATTTAATAGTCAAACAGGCCCATTTTATTCATATGATGCTACTGTAGTAGGATCAGGAACACAAGGTATATTGAAATTTGATAAAACAAATTATGCAAGCGGAGCATATTTACCAGTAGGTCCGAATCTTACTGCACAAGGATCTGATCAATATTTTACATTTAAATTTATTCGCTCGTCCACAAGTAAATTTGATATAGCAATTACAGGAACTGTTGCTGGGGTTTGGGTCGCTTTACCAGGTAGTATATTTGACACAACTCAAGGCAGTTTAGGTCCTACATCAGGATTAAATGGATGGTTGACTATGAGCTTACCTTATGGAGGTGCTGGTGCACCTGGATCTAATTCAGCTAATGGTGGTAACGGATCAGACGGATGTAGTTTAGGCAGTTCAATTCCGTTGAATACACCTATTTCAGGTAGTTATACATGTACTTTTGGAACTGTATCCAGTACCAACACAGCTACAAACGAAATTTATGTGCGAATTCGACTTACTGCGGGTCAAAGCGTAACGGCACTTTCATTACAAACAGCGAGTAACTAAATGACCATTCCAGCATCACAATATGTAGATTTATTAATTAAAAAATTAGATGGTGTAGCAAAAACTGATACTGCCACTAACAAAAGCCCATCTAACGAAAATATTCCTAGTCCTGAATTAAATCGTGGTGATACTGTTTGGACGCAGGCCAATCAAATTCCAAGTATTGCAGTGGCTACAGCAAATCTTGTTGCTTCACATCTTAATGGCACGGCTGTTCAGTGTGTAGCAGATACTACTACCGTGCCTATTGGCGGAATTTATCCTACATGGTTAACTAATATTACTGAGTGGATTCCCCCTGAATTTGGATCAACATATTCAGTACAAGCATATATTGGTCCGCCAAATGCTGCAAATATTGTGGCTACTGGTACATTTATTTCGTCTGCTGGAGAAGCAGGGGTAGGGGAATTCTTTTTTGATTACCAAGCAGGATTATTAAACTTTATTGGCGAAACAATTCCCGCACAGCTTACCTCAGGTAATGTAGTTTATATCACAGGATATAACTACACGGGATTGACAGGTGTTACAAATCTTCCAAATAATACAAATATTGGAAATATTGTAATTGCCAACACTTCTATTGCTGCTAATAATTCTAATTTAATAGTTTTTAGTAGCAATACAGGCGTAGGAATTCCAGTTGGTAATACTGCACAACGTCCAAGTAATCCCCCTATAGGTACAACACGATTTAATTCATCGTTAGACAGTATTGAAACTTGGAATGGCACATCATGGATCACTGGCGGTGGTAATACTATTATTCCAGGTGCTATTGTAGACCAACAAATTATCCCAACTGGTGCAGATTCTTATACATTATTACAAAATACCACTAGTTCTGGGGTTATGGTGTCGATTAATGGTGTAAATCAGTTACCTAACGTAGCATACGACGTTACAGGAAATGTGATTACATTTACTCAAACCCCGCAACCAACTGATTTAATAGATATTAGATTTATTACATATCTTACTACAGTATCTATGTTGACTAATATCAGTGGCAATAGTTCTGTGGTGGTAAACAACGACGGAACCATTCAATTTACCACAGCAAATATATCATTTGCATCAATGAATAATAGCTCATTGAGTGTAGTTGGTAATATATCAACTAACAAATCATTGATATCAACCCCTGTGCCCTATGCTAATTTAACCGCCGTATCTGGTGCTCGTGCATTTATTAATAATGGTAATTTAGCAGCAACTAATAACTTTGGTGCACGAGTTAGCGGGGGTGGGGCAAACACAGTTCCTGTATGGTCAGATGGTGTTAATTGGTATATTGGATAACTGTAATTACGTATATTCTTTGAAAAGTTTTATATTTTTGTCCAGCGATCATGTATATATTAAAAAATCAATAAATATATTTGATGGGGATTTAGGTATCGTATAAATAACGGTTGGCTTATTATAACACAATTATATACTGTCCACTGATATTTTAGATAGCGTATTATAAATACATCACTCAACAAGGAGCATTCCAATATGTCAGGAAATTTAACACGAATTAATAACAACCAGATCAGTGATGCTGTATCTGGTAATAGTTATTATGGTATTAACGCAAATACCAAAGTAATTCCAGGGTCGGTTACATCGACTCTATTAGCCAATAATTTAGTTTATGGCTCAGATTTAACAGTTCAAGGTAATTTAACCGTAACTGGTAACACTACCGCAATCGATACTACTGTAACAACTATTGAAGATCCGCTAATCCTTTTAGCTGACCACAATACTGCTGCTAACGTAGATATCGGTTTTATCGGCTATCAAGGTTCAGGTAACATTGCGTTTGCTTACCAACCAGGTGCCAATGCATTCGTTACTGCATTTACAAGTTCAGGTGCAAACAGCCAACTTGTTACTGTTACAGCTTATGCTAATTTAACTACAGGTACTGCCAGTGTAACTGGTGATTTAAATACAGCCGGAAATATTTCTGTTGCTGGAAACATCGTAAGTCCATTAAATGTAACTGGTAATATTTCTGTTGGTAATGTCAGTGCTTCTGGCAACATCAATGGTGCTAATATTGTTGCTTCGTACTTATGGGGTGATGGTAGTAATGTTTCTAACGTATCAGCTGAATTTGTAGCTGCTGCAAACATTACTGGTAATGTATTATCAAGCAACGTAACATCAAGTAGTTTAACTGCTGTTGGTACTTTAGCTAACTTATCTGTTTCGGGTGCTACATCTGCTTCGGATATCACTGCAACTGGTAATGTAAATGCTGCATACTTATATGGTGATGGTAGTAATGTTTATAATATCGGTGCTGGTAGTTTAACTGGTACTACATTATCAAGCAATGTTGTTTCAAGTAGCTTAACTGCTGTTGGTACATTGGCTAGTTTATCTGTTTCAGGTGCTACATCTGCTTCTGATATCACTGCAACTGGTAATGTAAATGCTGCGTACTTGTACGGCGATGGTAGCAATGTTTATAATGTTGGTGCAGGTAGCTTAACTGGTACTACTTTATCAGCAAACGTTGTTTCAAGTAGCTTAACTGCTGTTGGTACTTTAGCTAGTTTATCTGTTTCAGGTACAACTAATGCTGCTAATATCACTGCAACTGGTAACGTAACTGCTGCATATCTATATGGTAACGGTAGTGGAATTACTGGTGTTACAGCTTCAAGCATTGATGCAGGCAATTTAACTGGTAATACTTTATCAGCAAATGTTACATCAAGTAGCTTAACTGCTGTTGGTACTTTAGCTAGTTTATCTGTTTCAGGTACAACTAATGCTGCTGATATCACTGCAACTGGTAACGTAAATGCTGCGTACTTGTACGGAGATGGAAGTAATGTTTATAATGTTGGTGCAGGTAGTTTAACTGGCACTACATTATCAAGCAATGTTGTTTCAAGTAGCTTAACTGCTGTTGGTACTTTAGCTAGTTTATCTGTTTCAGGTACAACTAATGCTGCTGATATTTCAGCAAGTGGTAATGTACGTGCTGCTTACCTATATGGTGATGCTAGTAACGTTACTAACGTTGGTGCTGGTAGTTTAACTGGTACTACATTATCAAGCAATGTTGTTTCAAGTAGCTTAACTGCTGTTGGTACTTTAGCTAGTTTATCTGTTTCGGGTACTACAACTGCTGCTGATATTTTAGCAACAGGTAACGTAAGTGCTTCTGGTAATGTTAACGGTGCTAATATCGTTGCTTCATACTTGTATGGAGATGGAAGTAACATCAGTGGCGTAACAGCTTATAACGTAGCTGCTGCAAACATCACTGGTAATGTATTATCAAGCAACGTAACATCAAGTAGTTTGACTGCTGTTGGTACTTTAGCTAACTTAGCTGTATCAACATTTATCACTGCAACTGATATTTCAGCAAGTGGTAACGTAAGTGCTTCTGGTAATGTTTATGGCGGAAATGCAGTTATTACAACTGATATCACTGCTGGTGGTAATGTCACTGCTGCTAACTTTGCAACAAGTGGTATTGCTGGCAATGTTACTGCTACAGGTTGGGTATTAGCTGGTAATGTATCAGCAACTGGTGCAATTTATGGTGCAAATGTTACAACAAGTGGAACATCGATCAACGGTGGAGTTTCTACAAGTGGTTCTATTACTGCTGCCAATATTGCAACTTCTGGTACTGTAACTGCTACTGGTACTGTAACAGGTGGTAATATTTGGACAACTGGAATTGTAACTGCTAGCGGAAACGTAACTGGCGGAAACTTAATTTCATCTGCTGATATCACTGCTGCTGGAAATGTTTATGCAAATAACATTAGCGCATCTACAGTAAGCACAACTGGCAATATCACTACAAACCAATCATTTGTTGGTAATGCTTTAGTTGGTAATGCTTTAACTATTACTTCTACTGCTGCTGGCTTACAATTTAGCGTAACTGGTAACATCAATGCAGGTAATACTTGGATCACTAACGTTCCTACTCCATATGCAGCTAGCGATGTAGCCAACAAGGCTTATGTTGATTCTGTTGCACAAGGATTATCATTAAAAACTTCTGTTTCTACAAGTTCAACTACAGATCTTCTTTCTGTAACTGGCGTAACTGGTGTTGTGTATGCACAACCAGGTGCTGACGGAGTTGGTGCAACATTAACTGTTACTACGACAAGTCAATTGGCACTTGATGGTATTGATTTATCAACATTATTGCCTAATGCTCGTGTATTAATTAAGAACGAAACTACTGCTGCGTACAATGGTATCTATACCGTAACCAGCACTGGTGCTTTAAGCACAGTATTAACTCGTGCAGTAGACTTTGATGTAGACGCAGACGGTATTACAGGTGCATTTACATTTGTTGAAGCTGGTACAGTTGATGGTAATACTGGTTGGATTTGTACAGCCGTTTCTCCAGTAACATGGGGCACAACTGCAATTACTTGGTCTCAGTTCTCTGCTGCTGGTGAATACACTGGTGGAAATGCTATCAGCATTACAGGCACTGTAATCAATGCATTATACGACGGAAGTACTATTGGTGTAAATGGTTCTAACCAACTTTACATTCCAGCAAATGCTCCATTGACAACACCAAATATTGGTGATGCTACTGGTACAAGTTTAAGTGTAACTGGTGCATTAAGTACACTTGGTACTGTTTATGCTAACACAGCTAGCACTACTGGTTCAGTAATCGCTAATGGTGATTTAAGTGCTGGTGGTAATGTTTACGCTGCCGTTAATGTAAGTGCTTTAGGTAATGTATATGCTGCGTATGTATATGGTGATGGTCGTAACATTTCTAATGTAACAGCTATCAGTGTTGCTGCTGCAAACATCACAGGTAATGTGTTGTCAAGCAATGTTACTTCAAGTTCATTAACAGCCGTTGGTACTTTATCTAACTTAGCTGTATCAACATATATTACTACAACTGATTTATCAGCAAGTGGCAATATAAGTGCTGCTGGCAATATAACTGCGGTTGGTAATGTAAGTGCTGCTTACTTAAACGGTAACGGTAGTGGAATTACTGGTGTTACAGCTTCAAGCATTGATGCAGGCAATTTAACTGGTAATACTTTATCAGCAAATGTTACATCAAGTAGCTTAACTGCTGTTGGTACTTTAGCTAGCTTATCTGTTTCAGGTACTACAACTGCTGCTGATATTTCATCAACTGGTAACGTAAGTGCTGTTGGTTCAGTTATTGCAGGTAATGTAAGCACTACTGGTAATGTTAACGGTGCTAATATTGTTGCTTCATACTTGTATGGCGACGGTAGCAACATCACTAATGTATCAGCTTATGCTGTAGCTGCTGCAAACATCACTGGTAATGTATTGTCAAGCAACGTAACATCAAGTAGTTTAACTGCTGTTGGTACTTTAGCTAACTTAGCTGTAAGCACATTTATTACTGCAACTGATGTATCAGCAAGTGGTAACGTAAGTGTTGCTGGTAATGTAACTGCTGCATACCTATATGGTGATGGTAGCAATGTTTATAATGTTGGTGCAGGTAGTTTAACTGGTACTACATTATCAAGCAATGTTGTTTCAAGTAGCTTAACTGCTGTTGGTACACTAGCTAGCTTATCAGTATCAGGTAATACAACAAGTGGTAATATAGCAACTGCTGGTATAGTAAGTGCTGTTGGTAACATATATGGCGGTAATGTTATCGCTAGCAACTTTGCAACTTCAGGCGCACCTGGTACAGGTAATATTACTGGTGCTAATTTAATTAGTGCAGTAACAGTGTCAGCAAGTGGTAATGTATATGGTACTATGGTTGGTGATTTATACGGTAACGTATTTGCTACTAACGTAAGTGCAACTGGTAATATCAGTGCTGCTGGTAACGTAACTGGTGCAAATATCGGTATTGCAAGTTCATACTTGTATGGCGACGGTAGCAACATCACTGGCGTAACTGCTTATAACGTAGCTGCTGCAAACATCACAGGTAATGTGTTGTCAAGCAATGTTACTTCAAGTAGCTTAACTGCTGTTGGTACTTTAGCTAACTTAGCTGTAAGCACAT
>Ga0208741_10000128_pt1 | contig 40753 bp, 37 predicted proteins | sample CryBogCBE03Jun09_FD_184576 | JGI IMG/M metagenome (GOLD analysis project Ga0208741, IMG submission 184576) | Freshwater microbial communities from Crystal Bog, Wisconsin, USA - CBE03Jun09 (SPAdes) | ecosystem: Environmental > Aquatic > Freshwater > Lake | place: Crystal Bog, Wisconsin, USA...
GAACCATATCAATTTCTGATTGAGTGTCGTCTGTTTTATTTTTTGCAATATCAGAAGAACCATATGTTGATCCAAGAAGAGGAACAGCAAGATCTTCTTGAACTGATTCATTGCGCTGTTTTGCATAGTAAGCAGCAAGCGCCATTTGCTTACGCTTTTCTTTTGACTTACCAGCAAACTTAGGATTTTTTGAATGAACGAAATCGTGAATTGTCTCACCAGCAGTTGTTGACTTAGTTAGAACTTCATCAATAACTTCTTCTTTCATACCCTGAGCGTAATTTATGAACTTATTGCCCTGCTGATTTTTCTTGCTAGCCTTATGCATAGCCTGCGCATGAGAATGAATATCTGGTTCATTTTTAGCGTCGGCTTTCATCTTATCAGACTTATTCCAAGCCTTAATAGCAGCTCTGTGTGCTAAACCAGTTGAAATTTCGTCAAGGTTTTCTTCCTTGACAGCTTTTTCTTTCTTTTCTTGTTCCATACCCTTGGCGCGGAACTTATTAGCTTTGTCGGCATACTTTTTAAAGATTGGACCAGAACGACCCTGAACGTCAGTCATAGCAACCTTAGCTGCCTTATGAGCTGCACGATGTAGAAGATCAGTTGAAAGCTCATCAAGAGTTTCTTCTTTTACAGCAGTAAATGCAGCTTTCTCAGCTTCTTTTTGAGTATATCCTAGGCGAGCATTGATTGCCTTATCAAGAGCATAATCAACTTTTCCAGTGAACATACCTTCATTATCATGAGGATATTCATGCTTCTGGTGAACATGCATAGCAACAAACTTCTGTTCATCACCAGCCTTTGGCTCGTAATCAACGCCTGGATCTTTTCCAAGATTACCAGGAACAGTTTTAACTGATCTTGTTCCTAAAATATCTTTAAGCTGCTTTGCCATTATTTCTTATTCCTCTGATTCTGAATCCTGTTCAGTATTTATATCTTCTGCAGGATTAAACATTGATTGAGCCACTTCAATTTTTTTATTGTCAACAGCTACAGCAATTCTATCTGTTAGAATAGAATTAAATGCTGCTTCAAAATCTATCGGCTTCTGTTCATAAGAAAATTTTACTAAATCCTGAATAGAATGCGTTGTTTCATTATCCATTTTTTATCTCCACTTATTTATTTTTTGCTAGAATTTGAGCAACTGACTTGTAATCTGCTATATCTTTTAATGTTTTATTCTTTTTATTTTTTAGAAGATTGTACTTTGCTTTGGCTTGCTGCATTTTTTTATTTTGTTCATCAGTTGCAGGAGTAGCATCAGTATCTTCATCATTGGCTAAAGGATTCTGTTCAGTATCGCCTTTTTCTTCACCTTCACCAAAAGGTGCATTAGGATCTTGATCATTCATCATCATTTGTTGATCCATTGGATTCATCCAACGTTTATCACCAGAATCAGTTTCTTCTTTAATTTCTTTATCTTGCTCTTCAATATCTTCATCATTCTGCTGAAGGATATTTTTACGCGCCCACTCGTGCGAGTAATACTTACCAATCATATCCTGCATGTTGCGCATGAGGTTAATACGATTATCAAGAATCTCACCTTCCTTCAACTCATTGAAGTAATTGTCCTTAGTATAATCATATTTAAGATCAGCAGCGATATTGTTAAAATCTTCAATAGTCATAATTTGCTTAAGAACTAGCTGCTTCTCAAGCATTTTAGTAAAGAGCATCGAGAACTTAGCACGTAATCTTGAAACAAAACGAGCGAACTTCAATTCATCACGAGTAACTTCTGTAGCACGTCCAAGCGAGAACAATGCGTCAGAGTTAAGGCGATTGATAGGAACATTCAATGTGCCATAGAATTTCTTCTGGAAGTAAAGAACGTCGTCCATCTGACCAAGTGTCTGACCACCAGGAAGTGTAGTTACTTCTGTACCACGACCACCTTCACGACGAGGCAACCAATAGTCTTCGAGCATCGACATAAACTTACGATCATCTCTTACGTTGCCAGATTCAGCGTCATAGATCAAACGGTTTTTATGCTTAACCATGATATCACGAACATACTGCTCGGCTTTCATTTTAGGAAGATTACCAACGTCAATATACCAGATACGACGTTCAGGAGCACGAGCAAGGCGGTAGATAACAAGTGCATCTTCAAGAGTGCGTAGCTGATTTAGAGCCTTAATAGCTTTGTGAAGATATGAAAGCACCATAGTGCCATTAGTATCAGTTAATCCTGATGTAACATGAAGGATAGAGTCCTTAGCAATACGTAATCCGTTAGTTGAAGGACCAACAGTTTTATTGCCGTAATTAAAACCCTTATCATTAAAAATATAATATTCATTTTGTGTCTTAGTGATAACAGCTTCACCACCTTCACCACCCTTAACTCTTTGTTTTACAATTTCACGGACCTTGCGGATCTTACGTGGATCAATAAAACGAATTTCTTTAATACCAGCTTTTGTATCTTTATCATCAATGATAACATGATAATACAAACGACCATCCACATACCAACGACGATAAATTTCGTAGGCATAGCGGCGGAAATCAAGAATGTTTACAATGTTATTAAATTCTTCTAGAATAGCTTTTTTAAGCTTATCAGAAACTTCAAGATTATCTAAATCTAACTTAACAATATCTTTTTCATCGATCGCCATTGTTTCATTAACAATTTCGTCGATAGCTGCATCACATTCAGGCTGTAGAGCCATTTCTCTATATTTTGTAACTAGCTCGGCTTCAGTTCTTACCGTACCATCAAGATCAACATATGTACCATAACTACCGCCAGCAGCTACGACTAATGCACCATCTTCGGTCTCTTTTGGAGCGAATGAGGGTGCTAAATCTTGTGCTACTTTGCGTTTAAATTCGAAACCGAATAATTCTGCCATTTTCTTTCTTTCAAATGAGAGAGGGGTTTTCACCCCTCTCTATTACATCACTATTATATATTAAGTTGAAACAGGAGTTACTGCATCACCAAGGTATGCATTAAACTGTTCTGTTCCATCAGTTGGGAGCCAGTAATCATATGAGAAAGTAACACCAAATGTTTCGATCTGGTTAGTTGTTTCCCAGTTAAGATCAATTGCATCAACTGTTGAAGGATAAGCGCCGATGATGTCGTAACCACGAATCACCTTACCGTCCTTAGAATACTGGATAACATTCATTGTTGCCTTATAGTCATTTTCTGACTGATAAGCCTTACGTACGTTAGCCTGAAGCTTGTTTAGCTCATTCGACCACTTTTCGAACATTGAACGAACAAGGAAATCCTCATCGTTCATTACTGTTACTGTCCAGTCAGCGAATGTGCGATCACCAGCGAACTTAATAGTACGACCGAAGTATGGAACTTCAACCGTACCAAGCTGAGCAGCTGGTAGCTGCGCTCCACGACATGTGAAGCGAAACTTTGAATCGGAGCCAGTATCTGCAGCTACGAATGTTGGGATAGTTAGATACACTTCGAAGAGTGCAGGGCGAACACCACCAAGTGTTAGACCTCTTGACTTGAAAGTGCTGATATTAAAACCTGAAGCCATTATTGCTTACTCCTTTTATCTATTTATTAGAACTTACCAACGACTTCAGAGAACTGTACGCCAGTAGCAACAGCAACGAAGTTAAGTTGGATAAAGTTGATAGAACGAGCTGGCTTGATGTAAATATCGCCAACGAACTGATTACTGTCAATAACCTGTGGTGTATTGTTTGTTCCATCGCAAACAACGAGGAAGTCAGTGATACCACGACGACCCTGAACGTCACGAAGATATGGAGTGATCAAGTTCTTGAACTGTGCACGAGTAAACTCATCGTTGAATTCGAATAGAGTAAACTTAGAAGCAGTTGAAATTGCTTTCTCAAGAACAATGAACAAACGACGAACATTGATACGATCGAATGCAGATGGCTTAGACTGAAGAGTCTTATCACCATAAAGAACTGTGCCTTCACCTGGGAACGATACAACTGGGTTGATACCATTCTTATAAAGAATATCTCTTGCTGACTTACGTGGATTGTAACGCATCTTAACTACGTTCTTGATCTGACCACGATTTAGACCAGCTGGTGACCACCATGGATCACGAGTTGCATCAGTACGTGCACAAAGACCAGCAATATCACCGTTTGTTGGAACGTAACGATAGATGTCGTTATAACGATCGTACATGTACTTATAGCCAGAGTCCATCACAGCATATGAAGAATCATGAATAACATTTCTCCAAGCAGTGATTGCAAGAGCTTCATTACCAGCATTACCAGTTACAACACCATCGTCTGGAGTAATAAAGGCGACACAGTCAAGTCTAGTGGCGCAGATATTGTCGATGATATAGTTAGCAAGCTGGAAGTTATTTACAGTGTAAGAACCAGAAGCAGTTGAACCACCAATTGGCTTGCCCTGAAGAACGAGAGAAATATCTACATCTTCTGGTGAAGCGAATAGGTTGTAAGCATTTGCAAGAATCTGCAACGAGCTGGTATTTGCTTCAGTGATACCGTCAGAACCGTAGTTAAGCGATAGAGTAAGAGCAGCGCCATTTGTTGAAGAAGCAATAAGAGCAGCATTTGCAGAAGCAGCACCAGTACGATCATTAATGTCCCAAATATAATTTGAAGTCTGGTTAATGATAGTACGGTAATAGTTTGTTTGACCGCCAATTGTCTTAGCATCTGTTGCACGAGAAACATTAGTGAATGTTTCAAGAATAGCGCCTGGAGTACCAGTAAACATGCCGTTTTCGTCAGCAACAACAACGTGCATAGTATCAACAGCAGCACTATTACCAAACTGCGAAACATATGTCGAAGTTGTTGGAGCCTGGTCAACTACGTTATAAAATTCCCAGTGACGTGTTACAGTGTTCGAAGCAGTTGAGTTAGCAATGAACTGAGTTGCGCCTCTGTAAGTATCATCGAAAGTAAGAGTGAATGATGCTACGTTAGAAACTGCAGTAAGTGCACCAATTGTGTTAAGTCTGTCGAATTGAATACCAATTGAGCTGTTACCAAGACCAATAGTATCACCAACAGTTAAGTTAGCAGCAAGAGCAGATGCATAAGCATTTGTTGCAATACCGTTTGCAGAAACAGAAGAAACAACAACTGTTACAGAATTGCTACCGATATTTGCAGTGAACGATGCAGTAACATCAGCATTAGCAACCATGTTAAGAGTTGAACTGTATGCATTTGGACTATCACAAACAGAAACCTTAAGTGAGTTACCAAGAGCACCTGGATAACGAGCAGCAAAAATAACTGAAGAATCGAAAGTACCAGCCTTATTTGAATAATCAGTGGTATTAAGAATTGCAACAGTAGAAGAATTGGCTAGTTGTGATCCAGCAATAGTACCATAAGCATTGTATGCAGAAATCTGACCGTTAGCATATGTTGAATTGGCAAAAGTGTTAGCAGCGCGAGCAACGATAAGGCTGTTTGTATAGCCTAGGAAGTTAGCTGCAGTGAACCATGTCTCGGCATTATTAGCATTTGGCTTACCAAATATATTAACGAGACTTGTTTCTGAATCGACAAGAGTTCTTTCATTAACTGGACCCCAGTTGAAGATACCCGCGATGGCTCCAGTGCTAGTGGCAACTGCAGGTACAATCGTAGTAAGATCTACCTCAGTTACATTTACGCCTGGACTTAATTGAAATGGCATTGTTATTCTCCTTCCATGGAAAAGGTATTTTGATTAATCTATGATTATTTATAAATTTTCATTTTCTACATCATAACTAGACATCCAACCTGTGCCACGGGGCAATTCTAATGCCTCGTGTGGGTCGTCAATGCCATTGTCAACAAATCCAAAAGGAGATAAGTCAATCATAATCTCATCATCAGTTTTATCTCGGAGTTTCATAAGTGTATTTATGTTGGTATAATCCTTGAAATATTGCTGTTCTGAAAGCCAACCGAACAATACTAGACCCATTACAAGATCGTCGTGTGCTCCATCTTCAGCTTCATAGCTTTTGCCCTTACGAGAAAATCTAGCTAGTTCTTCAATAGTATGAAAATCATTAACAATTAACTGGTTTTGTTCAATCAAAAGTTTAAGCATTGAACAACCATTTGCCTTGACAGAAATAGTAGTTCTTACACCCATATCTACTTTAGAACCAAATCCAGTGCTTACTTTCTTACCACCACGACCTGCATTTTCAGTTGAAAGAACATTTTCATATTCAAAATCATAATGAAGAGAAGCACCAACTTGTTCTCCAAGATCATTAATTTCAACTAGAACAGGAGCGTTATTATAAGCTTTGGCGACTCGATGAATTACCTCTGCATAATCGAGAGGTGTGATCATATTATTTCGATATACAGCTGCTTGATTATATGGCATTTTTGTAACATCAATAACATGGAATGCAGAATAATCTAATCCTTTACCACGAGACACATCACAAATAATAACATAAAGATTATTTTGGATTGGTTGAGAGTATGCAGTCAAACCTTCACGTGCATTCAATGGAGTCTGGTGAACAAGTTCTTTTAATTTCCAACCAGCGATAAGAGTGCCAGAGCTACCAAGGAATTCAACGCAATATTCTTGCTCAAATTTCTCCATGTCGAAGTTCATAGCAGCAAGAGTATCTTTTTGCCACTTTTCATCTCGACCTGGAACGTCTTGCCACATTACCTTAGTAAATGAATATCCATTTCTACCTTCATTGGCATTAACCCAAATTTTATAAAAATGATTCAAACCATTTGGAGTTGACACAAGAACAATTTTTGATTCTTTACCAGATGAAATGGTAGGATAAACTGAGGTAAAAAATGCATCCCAATTTTCAATAAATGCTGCTTCGTCGATGAATAGAAGATTGATAGAATAACCACGAATAGCATCAGAGCTTGTTGCTGCTGCAATAACACGGCTCTCATTTTCGAGTTCCATAGAACCCTTGTTCCATTCCTTCACACCCTGCTGCAACCATGTCGGAAGATGCTGGTAAGCTAACTGGATACGACCAAGAATTTCTCGTGCTGTCTCGCCTTTATTGGCAAGCAGTGCAACTGTTTTTTCTTTATGGAAGATAATATACCAGAGCACGAAAGCGCAAGTAACAGTCGATTTACCAGCTTGTCGAGCAGTTGCAATAACATTGAAACGATTGTCCGCCATGGAACGAATCATATCTTTTTGATATGGATATAATTTGAATGCAACGAGACCACGATCAATATTGATGATTTTCATATATGTTTCAGTAAAATATACTGGATCTTGAGAACACTTTACGTATTCTTGTACAAGCTCAGGTGTCCATTCTATTGATTGTCTTGCACGTTTTAGATTAATGTTACCATTATAACCACGTGGTGCTTTAGGAGCTGCTACCATTTTTCATATTCTCGATTACTTTTTGTAACTCAGCTGTCGAACCAACAAACAGATTATTTGTCACTTGCTGAGCCTGTTCATTAGTTGGAGCATCAGATGAACTAATGTCACGAATTTTCTTTTGAATATCTAACAGATCTTTGTTAGCATCGAGCATTGTTTTCATGAGAGTACCAAGTACTTCAAATGCTCTTGGGTGTTGCGAACTATCTGCAATCTGTGCTAGTTTTTCAATAGCATAAGAACCATTCTGAATAATCTCGTGAATATTAGCACGAGCCATTTCGAAATCATTCTTAGCACTATCATCATGCGCTGCTGCTACAATTGATTTTATAGGATCATTTTTAGGCATAGGAGCAAGATTAAAAGCTGCACTCAATGGATCATTATTTGCACTATTTGTCATTCTATTGAATCTGTATCTGTTTTAGTTATAACATAACCAAAGTCGTCGGAAGCTACGATATCTGATACTGGTATTGAAAGAGAAGCATTAGATGTAGGTTCGCCATTGGCTGTTAAACCAGGTTGAATTTGCACGTATGAAACTGCCCCAACATTTCCAACAGCAGATTGTAACTGACCATCGGGAACATGAGGAGTGTAGAAAGCAGTATTTGTATACTTAATAACTTTGGTAGTTTTTACTGGTCCATAGATATAACCTTTAATGGTAAAATCTAAAGTCCAAGTTAATGATTGACGTTCAGTAAATGAACCATCATATGTATCACTGTGACTTACTCTATGTAGTACAACAGGTATTTCCATAGTGATACCCATTTCTGGAATAAGTTGAACAGTTACAGTAAAATCAGGAGTAAAGAAAGGAAGAATCTGTTCAACGATCTTTGTTCCATCCTCTGTATTTTTTACAAGAATATTAAGCTGGAAATCAAAATTATATGGAACAGGATTGTATTGATACTTTAAAGAATTTGCTGTATTTGCAACATGTGCAACTCTTCCAACAGTATGTAGTTTTCTTGATGGTTCGTAATTCACACCAACCATTTCAAAAGACATTACAGGAAGCGTCATTGTTGCTGTTGGACGATCAATATTAGGATCTTGTTGAAGACGAGCCAACATTTTTTCTTTTGGCGCGTAAGTGATTGGCACCTTAATAAGCTGCGTCATGTTTCCGTTTGTATCTGTTCTGATAATAGAAATATTATCGAACAACGTGCCAAATAAGGTAACATATTTACGGATTGTTGAAAAATAAAAATTTTGACCGAACATTAGAAATGACCTTCACTGAATGGATCTTGAGCCGTAAAATCTATGAAACCTGAAGATTCATTTGCCATGATATCATTTGTTCCTGTACCTTCAATATTATCTAGGTTATATTGTTCAACCTCGATATAATCATCATCTTCATTTGTAATAGGTTCATTCTGTTCTGTCATAATAGAATAATCAAGAATGTTAGTGCTATACTGAGTTTGGATACGATCAATTTCTGGAATACCAGTGCTGAATGTTTCGTCACTGTATTCGAATAATTCACAAGTCATTTCCCAAGTCTGTAATGAACCTAATTGATAGAACATTTCAAACTTGTTGACAAATTTAATTTGAAAACATTTATTGTTCAATGGAAAATAAATTAAATCGCCTTCGCGTGGTCTAGTAATTGCTGTGTATGCACCAATTTCATTAGAGAATGTTCTTTGTGCAATAGAGAAAATAACCTGATCTCGAATTTCAAGACCAAACTTAGACATGAAATTACCATCGCCAGAAAATCCATCAACTGATTTGATATAAAATTCTACAAGATAAGCATTGGTATACGATGATTGATCGTCAGCTGTGTAAACCTGATCGAGGTTATTAATATTACGAGGAATGTAAAACATATCCTCACCATAAATTTTGATCGCTTCAATAATCAAATTTTCCAGCAAATCTTGTTCGCCCGAAGATTTATAGTTATTGAAATAAAAATTAGTTGACATCAGATTATATTCTTATGTTTACATTTGGCATTGTGGTAACGACCTATGGTTCCTGCATTGCCCTCATATTCACAATGCTGACATTTAATTTTCTTATTATTTAGTTCTTTGAAATGTGTTGTTTCTCTAATTTGGTTCTTGCGTTCTTCAGAAAGTTTTTTGCCTCTGTTAGCAGCTGCAGCCATTTCACGAGCTTTAAAATTATCTTTACCTACATTTTTACCAATCATTGATTGGCGACGTTTTTCTCGAACTTCAATATCAGAACTTCTAGTGTCTCTTGTAGCTAATCCAGCGAGATATTTTTCTCTAACTGATGGGCGGTACATCGCTTCTTTAGTTTTTTGTGAAATTTTTTCTCTTATTGATAACGAAGAATTTATATCAGTTGTCCAATGACCCCATTTATGCTTACGTAAATTATAATATTTTTGACCTAATTCTTCATTTTTAATAAAGGAAAGCCATTTATATTCCTCTTCGAACATCTGATCTCTGTTAGAAATATTCTCAATTAATATTTTTCTTGTGAAATCTTTAGGTCTACGCTTAAATGCTTTTCTCATCCTATTCGAAGAACAAATATATCCATCATTTTTAAATCCCCAATGACATCCAACATAATACATTTTACGTTTTTTATCAAACCAAAGATAAACAAACCCATACTTTTCCATTTTAAAACTCCTTAAATTATAGAACATTATATTCTACTATATAAAAAGTATTTAGTCAAACGGTCGCGTCAGCCGATCATATCTGTAACTGGGATACTGTTGTAAATGATCATTTCCTTTTCCATTTCTCTGCGCTCTTCATGCGCTTCATTATAAATCTGTTGACCATTAAAAGTGATACCACCTGGAAGTTGCATATTACCGAACTTCTTTAGGTTTGATCCCCACTGTTCTTTGATAAGAATAGTTGCATAATTCTGCAACCAACGCTCTGAGTATGTCTTTGTAAATGTATCTGGATCAACGATCTGATAAGCTTCTGCAATGATATAATCACCAACGTTGATGATATTCCAGTCCATGTCAATATACAACTTATTAACATTACGGTTATATCGAATAGGCTGCTGACCAACGAGCATCTGTTCAAGAAACTGGATGTGCTGGAGAGCCATGTAGTATGGAACCATCGAGACAGAAGTAAGTGTATAAAGATCGTTCAATGCAATCTGATAACGAATGTTGAATAGGTTATTTGTATTCAACGCCTGACCGATTGGGAAAAGATTGACAATACCAATAATATTATCAGGAACAGGAAGATACTTGTTATCAATATCAGTCTGTGTTACTTGATACTTGTAATAAGTTTTATCAACACCATCGAAATGATAGTCCCAATAAAAACGAAATGCTTCGTCGATACGATCTTCAACCTGATCATCATCAACATTAATTTCAATTACAGGAGCGCCTAGCTTACGTAGACAATAAGCTTTAAAATCTGCTCTTGATGCTGGTACTGCCATTTATTTCAACCCTTGTTTTTAATATTTATCTATTCTTAGGAATATTAATTAAACGCGAATTTGCTTCAAGAGCAATAAATTCATGCGCTTTTCCAGGTTCCCAATCAACAATATCTCCTGCTTTAGAATTCATTTCCCAATCATCTCCACGAATATGAAATGATCCTCTAGCAATTATACTAAAATGTATATCAATTTCTGTATGATTATGCATTGGTAAAATATCATTTACTTCTGGAAAATCATAAACAATTGTAAGTACGTTACCAAATATATGTTGTGCAGATTTCATCATATTATATAACTTTCGGTGCAGTACCATCAAGTATTGGAGTGATAGCTACCCAAGATATATTTTTTTCATTCCATCTATAATCTTTACCATCAGTAGGATAAGGAATAGGTGGAATCCATTTTTCTTTCATACTATCAAATATAAAAGAAGGAAACGAAGATGGTTTTGTAGGAGTTTTATCAATCCATGATAATGTAGACTCATTCCATTCGTATAATTTATTTTTTGAATCTTCTGGTAGATTAACAGGAGCTTCCCATTTGCAAGTTGTTTCGTTTAAAATCCAAGAAGCAAAAAAAGGTTTAGTTTCTCTGAATGCATCTCGTTCAACATCATAAGTTTCACCAACTATTGCATAATTTTTACGAAATGAACTGTTGTAACTGGTCTGGATCCATTTTGTATTTTCTCCAAATATTTTTTTACAAATTTCAATACCAATGGTTTCATTTTCTTTACCAGTTGCATCAATAATATCATCATTACTAATAGTAATAACATTTGTTACAATATTATTTTCATCAATTTGTGCAAAATGTGCCATAGTTTAATCCTTATTAAAGTGGAGCAAGTATGCTAGAACCAGTGAATGTATGATATGTATAACCACCAGAAGAAGTAACAGTTCCGCCACTATATTTTTGTGTTCCTGCATAACGAATGATAATAATACCAGAACCACCACTACCAGAATAGCCAGGAAATCTAGCACCACCACCACCGCCGCCTAAATTAGTTGTACCAGATTGAGCATTTGCACCATTGCCAAGAGAACCAGCTCCATATCCGCCACCACCTACACCACCATTACCACTGCCGCTCAATCCATGACCACCAGCACCACCAGCATAGTAAGTTCCATTTACAGACCAACTTGTTCCAGCGCCACCATCTCCACCATAATCATTAATAGTAGTTGATGGATAATAATTTCCGCAACAATAGTAGCTAGAACAAATTTGAGTTTGGTAACCTGCGTTACCAACTGCTCCAGCGCCACCACCACCACCAGAACCGCCAGAACCACCATTTTGATTAATATTACCAGCGCCGCCATTATGTCCTTGACCAACAGTTCCGGTTCCACCACTACCCGCAGTGCCGCCACCACCACCAGAACCGCCAGAACCACCACCAGAATAGTATGCGCCACCGCCGCCGCCACCTGTTGCAGAAATGCTACCAAATGATGAAACACCACCCTGACCACCAGAAGTAGAAGCAGCGCCACCTGCGCCAACAATAACATTATAACTTATTCCAGCAGCAGAAGTTGTTCCTGATACAAAACCACCACCTGCACCACCACCACCTGCAATACCATTCCCTCCACCAACACCAGTACCACCGCCACCACCACCTGCAACGATTAGATAATCAAATGATGTAGGAAATACTTTTGATAATGAACCTAGTAAAACATTATAAATTGACATTAGGTTAAACCGCCGCCAGTGATAACAAATGTATTGGCACCAACGCAAAATACTGTAGCTAACCCACGTTGTGCAAGTGTACGATTACCTGTAGTTGATGAACCAACAAGATACATTGTTACACCAGAAGTTTGTACAATAGATTGATTTGCTGAACTGTCATTATAAATGGTTACTGATTGTCCTGCTGAAAAAATAGAAGCAGGAACAACAATGCCGCCACCTGTAATGTCAATAAACTTACCATTATCAGAAGCAACTAGTGTATAAGCACCACTTGTTTGTGAATTAACTGGAACATTTCGAATATTACCAATGCTATCAGAAAGTGTATTACTGAAAGTAGCTGCACCAGTTACTGTAATAGTATTACTGACAGCAAGAGAATTAGCAATTACAGCTGTTGAATTTACTGTGAGTGTAGTCGAACTACCAGCAACAATATTGATCGTATTAGAACCAGCATACTGAAATCTATTGTTGGCAGTAGATTCAAACCAAATATTGGCTACTTGTAATGTTGACATATGTTAACTACCTGTATTTGCTGTTGGTGCTGGAGTAATAGTAAGCGTACCAGCTTCTACTAATGTCATAATGTTTTTGTAATCTGTATTTGTAGAATCAATTGGAATGAAACCAGCTATATTATTAATATCACAGCTAATTCCTGTAACTACACCATTAAAAGAAATATATTGAGTATTAGTGTACATGATCAAAGCTCCGCTGATGCTGTATATGTAACATTAGAAATATTGCCTTCTCCAGAACCAGAAGGAGTTTGTGCAAAAGTAATTTGTCTCGATGTAATAATTGCTGCTGATGGTGAACCTGATGCTGTACCTGCATTTGTATATGCTGGAATAGTAACAGTTGGCGCTGTTCTCATTGTTACAGGCAAATATAAACTAGGATAACCAAAAGAAGCCACCGATTGAAAAAATCTAGCAAAAAATATTCCGCTTTCTTGAACATAATATCTCTGACACTGCACCAATTGGTCGCTGTAGATTTGCAGCTCGTAAGGATTGGCTTTGGTTCCGACTTCGAGCTGGACGCCTGTGATGTACAAGCTCTCATCCGCGCCCGCCGTTCCAGAAGCGTTCCAAGAAACTTGAAACCCTATTTGTGTAGCTGTAGAAGAAACTGCCCCCGTGTACGCATATAACACCCATCCCGTTGTTATCGATGTGCTAGTGCTTACAATTGTTGATTCTCCGGTCCATGCTCCACCAGTCATGTTGCTGAAGCTTTGATCAGTTCCAGTACCGGTGTAAATATTTATACCTATTGGTTGGCTTAAATTTGCACCCGCTTTTGCATAGAAAGAAAGCGTAATACTTTTTCCTTGCAGGTCGACGCTGTTCAGCGTTTCACAAGCCTGTCCCAAAGCATAAGCAGATGTAACCATGTTGCCGGAGGCGCGTTGTAATTTGGCAGCATATTGAAACCCAGTTAAACCAGATGCAACTTGCGAAAAAGTTCCCGCGCCGCCAGCCGCGCTGTAGTATGCGACAAAGCGATCGATGCTGGGGTATATGGAACTATTGTTTTGAAGAGCGCCAGAAGTACCACGTTGAGCAAATAGCATATTCCCATTTATAAGATGGTTGCGTTTGAAGCTGGACGCCATTGAAAAGTTACCGGCAACTGTTGTATCACCAGTAATATTAACTGTATTACTAAATGTAGCAGCACCAGTATGTGTTGTTGTATTACTAAATGTAGTGGCACCAGTAATATTAACTGTATTACTAAATGTAGTGGCACCAGTAATATTAACTGTATTACTAAATGTAGCAGCACCATTTTGTGTTAGTGTACCTGACACAGCAACTGATTGAACAGAAGTTGTACCTAAATTAGATGTTGGTTGACCAACAATGTTTGCTACTTGTAATGTTGACATTTATTAATTACCTGTATTTGATATTGGTGTACATGATCAAAGCTCCGCTGATGCTGTAAAGTTTCCATAGTAATAGGCACCGGCAGTGGACGCGCCAACTCCGTAAATTTGAAATTGACCTGAGTATGGATTTAATGCCAGCGAGTTGAGATTTGTAGAGGAAACTGAACTTGTAGCCATCGATGGGGCGGTTCGCATTTCAACAGCAAATGATTGTTGGTAAAACATTGCTGTTGAGTTCAAAATGTAACCGGCTTGACCAAATTTACCAGCTTGATAATACCTCTGACACTGCGCCAACTGATCGCTGTAAATCTGGCGCTCATAGGGCGTGGCAATTGACCCTGCCTCAAGTTGCACATTACCAATCGTCCACGTTCCGCTGGTCTGCGCGCCAACAGAAAGAACAATCTGCAAGCCAGTCGTAGCCGCAGAAGGAATGGCAATCTGCACATTGTAGCGCGTCACCGTCGAGCTGACGGTAAACGTTCCGGTGGCGATGGAAGTGACCGTAGGAGACGCCAAAGTGCCAAACGTGTTCGTCGTGTTGGCGTAGTAGGCAGTCCACGTCACGGTCGTCAAAAGACTGTTCGCCAGATCGACGGAGAAGGTTGCCGTCGTGCCAGCAAGATCAGCGCAGTTGAGAGCTTCGATACGCTGCGCGAAATTGATGGCAGTGACGGATGCAGCACCAGTGAACTGATAGCGATACTGATTTGCCGTCGCGCCAGCCACTTGCTGACCCGTCACGTTCGCGCCTGTGCAGTAAGCGTAGAAACGGTCAACCGTATAGGTCAAAGCCGCACCAGCGGTGATCGTTTGTGCCGCGCCAGCATTGCGCTGGTCCACCGCGCAATTTCCATTGATGATGCGGTTACGCTTGAAGCTGGACGCCATTGAAAAGTTACCGGCAACTGTTGTATCACCAGTAATATTAACTGTATTACTAAATGTAGCAGCACCAGTAATATTAACTGTATTACTAAATGTAGTGGCACCAGTAATATTAACTGTATTACTAAATGTTACTGCATTATTGGTAGCAATAACAATAGCATTTGCACCAGAATTGCCTTGGAGAAATACACCACCACCCGAAGAGACAATAACTTTACCACCGACAGTATTGCCAGAAGTAACCGTTAGATCGGTTGTACCATTAGCTGTATTAATTGTTGTTACTGAAAGTGTACTCATTAGATGATCACCGCTCTACCGCCAGTTGAAATTGTGAACGTATTACCTGTGCCAATAGTGATCGGACCAGTAGTCAGAGCATTTTCACCAGCAGCAATGGTAATATTATTTGACATCGTATTTCCATTAATACGGAAAAGATTGTTTGCATTTGAAGGCGCGCCAACTGTGCCAGCATTACCTTTATAGTAACCACCACCAGATGAAAATGCAGTACCATTAATGAAAACACCAGTACTGGTAAGATATGCATTAACAGTAGAGTTACCAACAAAAATAGCAGAGCTGTTTGAACTTACATTCGAACCAACAGAAACAACACCACTGAATGTTGGGGAAGCTAGAAGCGCATAGCTCGCAGCAATAGTTCCACCAAGATACAATGCATTATTAGCGGTAAGCGAAGTCAACGCACTGTTGACGTTTAGATCAGCTTCGTTTTTACCGAAAGCATGAGTAGCATTATTAGCTGTGCTACCAGAGATATTGATGTTTTGGAGATTAGCTTGCAACTGTGCATTTGATACAACGTTAGCCGCAGAAACAGTTCCAACGTATAAAGCGTTATTAGCCGTGCCAGTGAAGAAAGTAGAATTTACTGTCGCATTGACAGAAGAGTTGCCGACGATTAAATACGTATTTGCAACTACGCCATTTTTAACTTGGAAGTCTAATGCTGACATTATCGGTTCCCTTTCCCCGAGTTCTTTTTATTATTTATCCAACTGCCCAAGGCAAGGTAGGATTAATTACAGTAGGTGGATTAGCTGAATTGTCAATTGATGTATTAATTAAAGCTTGTGCATCAGTTATTACTGCTGGATCAGTATATTGTTCAACCCAAGAAATAACATCTGTTTCTGTCAAAGTTGCAAAAGGTTTATATTCAGTTGCTGGATTATATGGTATATCTGTACTTCCTAATACAATAGAACTGTATGTACCATCTGTACCTTTGTATTCCCATAAAACTGTGAATACAAGATTTTCTAATGATTGGTATGTTGGATAACATAAAACGTTTGTTATTCTATAAGAATATGTAATTGACATTTTTTATTTCCTTAGTATTCAATAATGATTGCACCAGTGCTTCCTGCACCACCCGAACGACCAGTTGCAGCAGAGCCAGCATAACCACCAGATCCTCCAGCGCCAAATCCAGTGCCAGCAACACCATTAGCACCAGTGATTGGTGTTGGTGTTAATCCGCCAATACCATAACCAAGTGGTGTACTAGCACCAATACCAACTACTGAAGTAGTTGCAGCTGCAATGCCACCAGTACCACCAGCCTGACCGTTAATGCCTAATGCATTGGCAGTTGTACCATTTGTAATTGCTGATTGCGTTCCACCAGTTCCACCTGCACCACCAGAAACAGAAGCACCAGCAGCAACAGTAGCATATGTTGTACCGTTATAAGTTATACTCGAAAGACCACCAGCACCACCTGCACCAGCAGAAGCACCAGCTGTTCCTGCAGCACCAACTGTATATGTCATAGTATATACACCAGCAACAACTGTTAAGTAAATAACAATTACAGCTCCAGATCCACCACCACCACCAACTGAACCAATAGTTGCAGCAGAGCCAGCACCGCCACCACCACCACCAATAATAGTTACTTTAATTTTAGCTCCTGCAAATTGCAAAGCTGTTGGAAAAGTATATGTTGCTGCAGAACCAGTAACAAATACAGTCATATTTGAATAACCAGCACCTGCACCGTCAACTAATAATGAACCATAAACTCTTGTTCCACCTATAAGTTTTGCCATTTTAATTTCCTATTTTAATTATGATGTACCTGTTACTTCATCAAACTGATTAAATATTTGAGTAATACCTGTATTGGACAATTTCATCACCGTTGTATTTGCTGGCAATACAAAGTTTGGCGTAGCAAATGGAATAGGGCTAGTCTGCTGAGTTGTACTACTCGATGTCAGTGTATAACCATTAAGTGAATTGTCTTTCAATGTTGATGACTGTGATGTAAGTAATGAAACTTGTGAAGCATTAGCACTTTGACTTGTTGTAGTCAAAGGTGATGTTGATGGAGTAAATCCAGTTGTATATAATGCTGTTCCTTTAACAATACGAAGGTTAGAAATATACCCATTATATTTCAAAAATTGATCAGAAGCTCTTGCTCCAACATATAATGCCTGCGTTGAAGTATCATCAGCGGAAACAATGGTTACGCTTGAACTTGAATTTGCCAATGTTCCATTTAAAAACAATCTAGTAGTTGTACCATCATATGTTGTTGCTACGTGATACCAAGTATTATTAGCAAGAGCTGATGTTTTTAAATTTCCATTATCTGTATAATACGTCATTGTATTATCAGTTTCTATACGAAAAGTATAACCAAATGTACTTGCTAAATTTTTATTGACAAGGTCTTGCTGTGTTCCATTGACAAGCGTTGGATACATCCAATATTCAACAGTATAATTCGATCCAGCTAATACTAAAGATGTATTTGCTGGAACAGTATAATATGCTGAACCATTAAAGTAAGTACTGAAATAACCATCAGGAAATCCAATAATAGGAAATGGACTAACCGTAGAATTTGTTGGAGAACCAACTTTTGCAATTGGATTATTATATACACTGATATCAGTTAAATCTGTTTTAAGAGTTCTCAATAATAACGTTGTACTTGCTGTGTTAGTAATAGCAGAAATATTAGTTCCAGAACCTTGTGTTATTGTCAATAAGTTTGTTGGTGGCGTGAACGTACCAGTATAAACAGCAACACCACTTACAATACGAAGATTTGAAATATAACCAGGAAAATAACCGCCAACTACAAGACCATAATAACTTCCAATAGTGCTAGTTGTGGGTGTTACTGTATAGTTTATGGAGTCAGTGGCTGTTGCTACTGAAACACCATTTCTGTAAATCGTTCCTGTTGTTCCACTTCTAACGTAAGCAACATGAAACCATTGACCAGTTGGAAAATCTGTTGTTGATGCATCATTTGCACGTATAGCACCACTGCTATACCAGCCAAGACGACCAGCACCACTCAAACCAAAACCAAATGCCCAAGATGTTGTATGTGTTGAATCTCTAGCATCGATAATATATTGCGATGCTTGTGTAGCAGTAAGATATATCCAAGCTTCAACAGTAAAATTGCCTGTACCAAATGCAACACCAGAGCCTGATGACCAAGTTAAATACTGAGATGTACCATTGAGCGAAATACTTCCAGTTAAATTAGGATTTAAAGACATTTCATCAAAATTATTAAAAGTTTGTAATACACCATTGCTGTATTGTTTACTAACCGTTAAACCAAGATTTGCTGCATATGATGGTAACAACTGAAGAGGTAAACAGTTGTTCGTATTTGTTAGCGTAAATGCATTTGGCGAATTATCAATAATAGTTGGTGATTGACCAGTAACTAAAGATGCACTACCAGGTGGAAGATTATAAAGTGGTGGTGTGAAATTTGATGTATAAATTGCTGAGTTATTAGAGATACGAATATTAGAAAGATAACCACTGAACTGTGCATTAACAGTGCCAACTGTATCATATCCAATATTTAATACAGCAGCTCCTGTTCCAGGTTGTGTAATAGTTACTGGTGTTGTCGTAACGCTTTTACCATTAAAATATATCGTAGCAGAGCCAGCATTTGAAACTACTGCAACATGATACCAAGTATTCAAAGCAATAGATGTATTACTAGAAACACCAGTAGAACCTGTAAGCGGTCGACTAGCAGAAATAGTTGAGTCTGGATTAAGATAAACGGTAAAAGAATTCGATGTACCATTAACTCCAATCATTATAAATCGACATTGGTTTGAAGCAGGAACTACAGCTGTTTGATATAACCAAGTTTCAATAGTCCAATTACCACTAGAAAGAGTAAAAGCTCCGCTAGACGGAGCTGTCAATTTGCTACCATTAAAATATATACCATAATATGCATTTGGTAAAAATGGAGTTGATGCTATTGATAAAGCAGTACCGACGTTAGTGACTGTAAAAGCATTTGGACTTGAATCTAAAAATGCATCTTTAGTGTATGGCGTATTTAATAACAGAGATGTATTAGTAATAGGTGTTAACGGTTGCTTTGGTGGAGTAAATGCTGATGTATATACTGCTGTACCTTTTACAATACGGAAATTTGATATATAACCATTCAACGCATAAGTTGCTGATGGATTGTTACCATCGGCACCGATAATAGGTCTGTTAGCTCCAACAGTATAAGAAGTGGAGTCAGATACGCTCGAACCAACTTGCGATCCATTAATATATAATCTTGAAGTGCCGCTTGCTCTAGCAACGGCAACATGATACCAAGTATTGATAGATAATGTTGGTCCAGTTATTGTAGTAGCACTGAGGGTAGTTGATATAACACCGGCTGTTGATGCTCCAATAACAATATAATTTGTTGTTGATGAAGTACCTGCGGGTCTTAAGTCGAATATCTGACTTGCGCCCGATACAAAAGATGTAAAATTTACCCAAAATTCAATAGTAAAATCACCAGCGCCAAAAGTAAACGAAGAAGCCGCTGAGGTTGGAAGATTTAAATATTGAGTTGATGCTGCAGTGAATGAAATACTACCCATTGCATTAGGATTATTTGTTACTTCGTCGATGTAGCTGTAGGTTTGTAGATTACCAGTATTAGCTAATCTGCTAACTGTATTTGCCATTATGAGAATACCGTGTCAAGACTTCCAGATATTGTATTTATGAACTGATATGCAACACCAGTGCTTGTACCTGTCGCGTTTGTAAAGGCAATATTAGATACAGCAATAGATGCACCATTACTAAATGAACTACCACCACCCGTTACTGTTGACCAATAAACACCACCAGTAGCATTTGATGTCAATACTTGGTTAGCTGTACCATTCGAACCATTTGCTGTAATTACACTGGATACAACTATAGTATTGGAAAATGTGATGGTGTTTGTAAAAGTATATTGGCTTGCTGTATTAACGCTACCGCTACCACCAGTAACACTTGCCCAAATTGTTGCTGTACCATTTGATGTTAATACTTGGTTATTTGTTCCTATTCCACCATTGATTGCGATTGCTGTAGAATTGATATTAACATTAACAGTGTTGTTACCGTGGTTTACAGAAGGAACAGTAATTGCACCAGTAAACAGAGCGCCGGAAAGTGCAGCATAGTTAGCAAGATTATTAGACAGCTGGAACGATGTAACATAAGAAGAAGAAACAACACCACCAAGATAAGCAGAATTATTAGCATTTAATGCATTGTTAGCTGTGCCATTTATTGTACTATTAAATATAATAGTGTTCGTAAATGTTTGGGTGTTCGACCAAGTATATTGAGCGTCAGCATTGGCAATATTAGTAATTGTTTGCCAAATCGTTGCTGTGCCATTTGATGTTAATACTTGATTAGTTGTGCCAACGCTTCCATTAATAGCAATAGAAGTGGAGTTAATATTTACGTTTACACTATTATTACCATGATTAACAGAAGGAACAGTAATTGCGCCAGTAAATACTGCACCAGAAAGTGCAGCATAGTTCGCTAAATTATTTGTTAACTGGAATGCAGTAGTATAAGATGCAGCTGCTATACCACCAAGATAAGCAGAATTATTAGCAGTGCCAGAAAAAGTAGTTGAATTAATAGATGCATTAACAGTAGAGTTACCAACATAGATTGGATTCTTTGTGAATGTACCTGCATAACCAGTTTCAAGGTAAGTATTACCCGAACCCTGACCAATTACAAAACCTTCAAGATTAGAAGCAGCCGCAATGATATCAACGGTATTGTTCGTGTAATAGAATTTGGTAGTTACACCAGTATTGCGACCCATTCTCCAATTAGCATCAGTAATACCATTAAAATATATGGCGCTTGTATTACTATTCAAACCAAACAAACCACCATTGATAGATACGTTAGCATTGAACGTATGGTTATTTGTCCATGTAAAAGCTGCCGCTGTATTCGTGCCAGTAGCTGCAGCTATAGTTGACCAATAAGGAGGGCTAGCACCGTTCGAAGTGAGAACCTGCCCTGCGTTACCATTTGAGCTACCAGCAACCAAAGTAGATGTTACTTCAAAAGGAACAACAGCTTTGAAACTAGAAGTTGAACTATTTGCAAATACTGTCCATATTGCTCTCTGACCATAAGTTGCGTTAGTCGAATACATAACGAAATTGTCATCATTTTGTTGAATAAATGATGAGTATGCAAAAGTATTAACTGTTTGGAAATTTAAACTTTTATTATTGTTTAGTATGAGATTATTGTTATGTGTTATAACACCTGATAATGTATAGCTTCCAGAAGTATTAACATAAGAAGAAGCAGCAACACCGCCAAGATTGTTGGCATTGTTAGCAGTAAGAATAGCAACGTTAGCAGCTAGTGTTGAATTGAGCTGATAAGAAGAAGCAGCAGTTCCACCAAGATAAGATGAATTATTAGAACTACCAGAGAATGTTGTTCCATTCATGGTAACATATGCAGAATTGTTACCTATCTGTAAAACAGAAGAATTTGCAAAAAATAAGTTAGCTGCTGACGCATATGTTGGATTGTTAACAACACCAAACCAAGTGTTACCGCCAGGACCATTATTTCCTGGCCAACCAAGCGTAATTGTTGGACCAAGATTTTGACCACCAATCAAAGCGTTTGCGCTAAGAGCAACGAAATTGGTTGTAGTGTTAGCAGCTGCAAAGATTGTAGAGTTGACAACAGAATTGACACTAGAATTACCAATGTATATTGTATTGGTCACAGATTGATTCAATACATTAGAACCAACGTATATTAAGCTAGTACCATCTGAAGTATAGAGGATTTGATCCGGCATGTTAAGCGCAAATTCACCAGCAGCAATATACTGTGTGTTAGATGAATTTGTTGTATTAGGAATTCGTCCAGCAGTGGACGTTCTCTTATGCTGGATAATATTATTAGCCATTTGGCTTCCTCTTTAACGGTATATACCGAGGTTAAAAATCTTCTTTGATCTTTGCAGTCTTCTTATTTAAGCTTGACTGTAATTTCTCAACGTCTGCTTGGAGACTAGCGATCAATTTCTCGGCAATCACTAGTCTCGTTTGCAGTAGAATCTCATTTTTGATGAGATCTGTCAATTTATTATTCATCACTTCAATATAAGTGTTGACAAACTCTTCATTCATTAGTATAATATCTCTGTAACCCAGTAATGATTAGAATGTACCACCGTCGAGTGAACCATAGGCTGGTAGGTTGTTGGTGATCATGAGTACTTGTCCGTTAGCTACTGATCCAGGAATAGACAGTTTACTTAGTGCTGTTGGATTTGATGTACCAGCATAAAGAATATCACCAGCAGCATAAGTGTTAACGCCAGTACCACCAGAAGTAGCAAGTAGAGCAGAACTTAACACCAAAGTATTGGCAGAGAAGTTAACACCGAGTGTAGAGTTCGCTGTAATTTGAACATTTGATGTATTGGCAATAAGACCACCACCAACACCATAAGGAGCTAGGTATGCTTGTAAAGTACCAGTCGCGCTATTTGATGCAGAAAGATCAAAAGTAGGTGAAGTGTTTGGATTTGTATTTGAAGCAAAAATTTGGAAGTATGGACTATTGTTCGATGATTTCGAAGCAATACGACCAATACCTGAATACCAAACTGAGGTAGAGTTACCTGCAGGAGCATAAAGACCAAAGTCTACCGAATCACTAGTTCTGTTGTTAGAAGCAAGCTCGATAATGTTATCATTAACAGTAAGCTGCTGAGTGTTGATGGTAGTAACAACACCAGAAACTGTCAAGTTACCAGAAACAGAAAGATCAGCGAATTGAGCAAATACTGCAGGAGCGTATAAGTTCGAACTGTTCATTACTACAGAGGAACCAATAGTCACAGAAGTAGCATTTACTGTATTAGCTAGAATTGCACCACTGAATGTAATTGTGTTCGAGAATGATTGAGTATTAGTCCAAGCAATCTGAGCAGCGGCATTTACACCACCTGAACCTGAAGACCAATAAAGACCAGAACCATTAGAAGTAAGAACCTGACCAAGTGTACCTGCACTACCATTAGCAGTGATAGATACGCTATTTGCAACAGTAATAGTATTGATACCAATTCTTAGCTTTTCGTTAGTAGTTAGTGTACCGCCAGTGAAGAAGTTGACATAACCAGCTGCTAGATTCGAACCAAGAGTAAGAGCGCCATTACCAGTAAATAAATAACCATCATTCGGACCATTGATTGTCCAAAGAGTATTTGACCATTGAGAACTATTAATACCCATGTCAATGAAGTTAGTACCAAGAAGACCACCAACGTCATTGTATGCAGCAAAGTCAGCAGAAGCAGCAGGACCACTATTAGGGTTTTGGTGAGCAATCTGAACATAGTTGTTTACACTACCAAAACTAGTAAGAGTAGCAGAAGTTGAGGTGATGAAACCCATCTGCACATTGGTAGTGGTATTACCAACTGAAACGACACCAATAGTATTATTATAAGTGAAATTAGAAGTACCAGCAATTGTTCCAGAATTATTGTACTGGAACTGACCATTTGCACCAGCTGGAGTTGTTGCTCCGATAACCTGAGCCTGGACGTAAGTAGTGATAGCGCCAGTAGTAGCAAGTTCGTTATTAGAACCAGCAGAATTGATAGAACCTAGTTGACTTGAATTTGCTTGGGAAGAAATAGCATTTACGTAAGATGCACTAGAATTAACAGTGATTGTACCTTCAGAATTATGAAGGAAAAGACCCTGGGAAAATACATTGCTGATGAACGAGTTAGCATCAACAACCATTGCAGAGTTAGAAGTCAGAACACCTGGAGCTGTTACTTGATCAAGATAACCGTATTTATAACCACCAATTCGTACAGCTGTCGCACCTACACCAGTTTGTGCGCCAACATAAAAAGCATTCGAATTATAAGAATAAGCTAATTCACCACTGTTTAGTGTTGTTGTTGGCGAAGAAGAAGTATTACTTCTCTTAATTTGGATTAAGTTTGACATTTCTTTCCCTTTTATTGTTTACATTATTTAGAAAGAACCGCCATCTAAGGCTTCCACGAAAATTGTTATTTGTTTTACTTCATATTTATGAGTGTTAGCATTAAACACTAATGTAGAGCCATCAACAGGAGAATTTTCTACTACGTCGAGCAAGTTGTGAACGTAACTCTGGGCAATACCAGTGATATTATTTTTAAGATCAATTGGTGGATTCGAATCAGTAGTAGTAAGACCAACCGTGTTTGCTATGATAACATTTGGTCTTTTGATCGTAGCAATGATTGGCATTTATATTACCTTGAAACACTAGGGTTTACAGTTACAATTCCTTCAACAACTCTTGTTATTGTATTTGAACTATCAGTAACGATTACGTCATACACATAACGACCAGCAGTTAAATTACCAGAAGTATTTGAATCTAATGAAAGTGTTATTTCACCAAGAGATAAACTTATATTAAAATTGACCGCATTACTTGAACTGTAAGATTTACGAATTTGTGATTCGGCTGTATACACAGACAAATCTAATGGATTGCCAGAATCATCTGTCAATGAGATAATGGTATTAAATGTAGTTCCCTGATCAATTGATATGTTAGCTTTTGTTGCCATTATTACACCGTTACTAAAGTTCTGGTAAAGTTGACAGTTGTATTCGTTGAAACAGGAGTAAAGTTTAGAGAAACTGCAGTACCATTGATAGTTGCACCAAATACACCAATAGCTGTGTTAGTAATAAGTACAGCATATTCAGTAGTATAAACAGTTCCGGAATCATGAGTGACCATAAAACGAGAAGCGTAATAATTATTAGCAGTGTTATCTTTAACAGAAATAATATAGTCAGCAGTTCTGTAATTAGTAATCAAATATGAATCAATAACCTGAAGTGTTGCACCAGCGGTCATTGTATTTGAAGAATAAATCTGTGCTGTATTGTAATTGAAAGCGCCAGTGATGGCAGCATTACCAACAGCTGTATTAGAATTAACAGTGACTGCCAAAGTTGACATGGCACTCGCGACTTCATTGGTGCGGTTTCGCCAATAGTCGAACGTATTAGTTATAAGTGTATTGGCTACTAAAGCTGTCATTTATTGTCTCTTTAATAATTGTTCTAACATCTGTTTGATATCACCGATATCATTTTCTAATTTATCTACTCTCTGTGTAGTTGATCTTGCTGCTTCAAGAACTAATTTCTGTTTACGATAAGCATCAAGACCACCATTATCAACACTAAGGATGGCTCCAGAATTAGGATCCTTCACCAAACCTTCCACATTTGTCTTTATGTATTTATTCATAGTACCTCAGAGCTGTAGAGCAAGAGCAGTAAGATCCTGAAGAATCGGAACCTTAGATGAATCATTAGATTGAAGAATTACCTTAATCTGGAATCTTTTGAATGTAGTATAAAGGTTGTTATTATTGTTAAGATAAGTCAGACCGTTCTTGCCAATGATATAACCATTTGCACCAGTAAAGTTAGCTGCCCAAGGAGTGCCAACTGTAAGCTGTGTTGCATTGGCAATAGAAACGATTGCCTGATTATATCCACCGATATTTAAAATCTGTCCTGGAAGCAATGAAGTAAAGTTAGTATTTGCACCAGTGATAATATTCGAAGTGGTATTAGCAGTAACAGTTGCAACAGCACCAAGAGAGTTAGCGAATGAGCCGCTCGAGTTAGCTAACTGAGTAATAGTATTGCTAGACAACCAAGCTGTAGTTGGTGGTGGAACAACGAAGTAAGCATTAGCAGTATAGTTACCATTGAACGGTGAATTAATCTGAAGTGAAGTAGTATTTGTAATGGCAGTAACCTGACGAGAAGTTTCGTTAAACGTAGAGTTAGCCATCATATTAATCCAGTAACCAACCTGAACATCAGTACCGAATTGAGTACCAGTTCCAGTGATAGAATTTGAAGTGTTTGCTACTGTAATTGTTCCATTTGTGCTCATCATACCATAATATGGATATGTTGAATAAAGGAACTCACTGAAATCTCCTGGATTACTTGGATCAGAGAAAGTATTGTATCCCTGGTTCAACATTGGAGTCCAAGTTTTATTTGAAATTGAATCAGAATCTTCTGAATTCAAAAACTTAACATATACCTTGATGTCAGTTCCAGTTGGTCTATGACCGACAACTGTAACTTGAAGATCCTGCGCATCTTGTCCCGGAGCAAGAGTAACGACCTGTGAGACATACTTCGACTTCGAAGAACCATAGTTGTAATATTCATTGTAGATGTTAGAAACAGAATCTACTTTATTTCCAATTACAAGAGCATGTGCACGAACAGTGTCGATAAGCGGCGAAAGAAGAACAGAGTCAGATCTAAGTGCAACATGAACATTCGCTGACTTAAGGTTATCTGTTACTTCTGTCGAATTACTTGCAATGATGCGTTCTTTGTCAAAAAATTCTGTTTCAGAACCAAGTACAACTGATGAAGAAGAACTATCATTTGCAAATGTATTACTGATACCTTTATAATCAAGAGCAATTTTTGTTCCGGCAGGTGTTATAACAGCTAGTTCTGGAACAAAAGCATCGACGACCGGATTGTAGAAAGAACCAGTATTTGCAGTTGCAATAAGAGTTGAATTGTTAGAAGTAGTGGAGCTTGAATTGGCAAATCTATGAATTTGAATGAAAGAATTTGCAGTATAGTTACCAGAAGAATTGGAAACATATACGATATTCTTCACGCTGTCATAGTAATGAAGAGTGCCAACAATAGAAGTATTTACTGTTGTATTGGTTGCATTAGCAAAAGAGTTTGTTGATTGATAAACAAAATCGCCAGGAAGAATAGAAACGCTAGTATTATTATACTGGACATTTGAAACTGAAAGATATTCATTGTTCGAATTATTAAAGTAAACTTCGCCAGATCCAGCAGAGAAGTTAGCAATATTCAATGTGAACTTAATGTATTCAGTTTGAAGCGCAGTCCATTGAGTAGTTGTAGCACCATAAAATGCAGTACCAATAATTGGTTGGCTGAACACTTGAATGCCAGATTGCAAATCTGTATCACCAAGGTTTGCACTGTATACCCAATAGTCAGGATCATTATTATCAGGCTTAACAATGAAAGCGTATTCATTGCTATTATTCAAGAATACAGGAGCTTCGAATGTAAATGTTGTGCCAACAGAAGAATCAGCACTTACTGCAATATCAGCATATCTTAAATGTACAGTAGAAAATGGAATTACTTTGCTACCGTCTGGATATCCATTATTTGTTTCGCAAAGATAAACAGTAACACCATTTGTTAAAATTTGTGATTTCTGCTTAAAGAATAATGTGATCGAAGTCGCAAATACACCAGCTTCGTTATTTGGTGTATTAATCGTAAGACCCTGTGCAATAGGTTCCCATTGCGAATCAATATTAACAACGTCCGGAACAAGAACAGTATTTGAAACTGTATTTGAAGCACTGATGAAAACACTATTGGTAACAGGCATTGACGAAATTATAGGATTAACCGTTGTTAACGTAGTAGCCTGTTTTGTCACACTGAGATTAGAAGCAGTAAAGATAGCAGTTGCTTGAGTTGTGATTGCATCATTGCCTTGCGCAAGATTGGTAACGTCAGCAATTTCAAGAACACGATCACCAGTTTTAAATGTTGTTGCTGGAATAGCAAACTGACCTGCAACGTGACCTTGAGAATCTGTAGTTATTACAGAACCCCAAGTTGCAGTTTGTTGCACAGTAGTATATGTCGAAGTGTCAAAATTTACAGAGCTATTACCAGTTCCGGTAGATGCAAGAGCAGGAATAATACCAGGAGAACAATACTGATCAACAAGAACGCTATCGAAGAAAATATGAACTTGTTTATTTGGTCTCATATTATATGCATAAAATGAGATAATCTGAGGAGCAATATAAGGCTGTACACTAACATCAGTAACAAGATTACCAATGTTAAATGTATTCGCTTGTGATGTAACAACTAGCTGCGTACCAGATCTGTTAGCAGTAGTGGTAGCTGTTGTTGTCGTTGTTTGAATTACTGCCAATTTATATTCTCCAGATTAACTGATTTGTGTTATAGAAGCGTTGCTACCAATACCACCATGACTGCTAGTAAATGTCAATGAAGTACCACCAATTACATATCCCTGTGATTGGTATTGAGCAATAGCATTATTAAGAGCAGCTTGTGATGTCGACTGTGTATATTGATAACCAAGTTCTACGTTATATGTATTAGAGCCTGTTCCGTTAATCACTGAACTGTTCGCATATGTGGTTGATGTTGACCAATTACCCCATACTGAACCGAATGGAGAATTAGCAAAATTCTGCCAAGGAGTTGCATTATCAAGTGTGATGCTAACAGAAGCTGTGTTATTTGTATCAATGTTATTATTGAAGGAAGGTAGAAGAACCATGCTACCATTCCAGTGCGAAGCAACGTGAGCTGATGAACGATATTTTGTTGCATAAGGCTGATTGATAAACGAAACACTAGTGTAAGGAAGAGTAATAGCTCTACCAGTCTGTTGATAGTTCGTACTGGTACTAGTATTTAGTTTGAATTTGAAACGTTCTGTAACAAACTTAGGACGAGCCTGACCTTTTTTAGAATCAATAGCAATGCTATATTCTGGGTTAGCAACATCTGAAAGCGAGAAGTCTTGGAATGTTTCAACAAAAATACCATTCTTGAAGCGATTCAAACCATTAGCATCAGTAACAGTCATGTTAGAAGCTTTTTGCTGCTGGAGCGAAAGCTGTGTATAATATTCAAGATTTGAAATTCTTGTGTCGAGCTTACCAATATCTGACATTGTATAACGACGATTAGTTACGAGGTTAACATTAATGGCAGTAGAAGTATCACGAATAAGAGTTTTCGAAAGCTGATTGATACCCTGATCTGAATCAATTTGATCAGATGATAATGATGGATATGGAGGAATGTTAAGCACTGCCAATGACATTGCATTATCTGGAAACAGAGGTGATTGAGGAGCAGTGCTAGAAAGACCTTCAATAACCTTGATCACATTATCAGGAGTAACGATAATCAAATCTTTACGTGGAAGATAAGCAGTGAAATCAGACTGTAAATTCTTACCATATGAAGGAACATTCATACCACCAGAAGGTGTTACGAAGGTAAGAGTTGTTAATGGGTTAGTTGTGGCAGAAGATACAACATTTGCAATAGCAGCTGTATTTGCACCAACTGGACGGAAGTCAACATAATCTCTTAACCAAATTTTAGTTCCAGCTTCGTCGATATAAAGAGGAATATCTTTAGTTAATACACCAACTGTATTAGCTGAATTAACGTCATCAACTGGATATGATTCGACAGTAAAGAATCCAACACCTGATGTATAGTTTGGTGTATAACAATCAAGCTGTACTAGTAGATAAGGATATGCAGTTGGGCTGTATCCACCATTATTATAAAGGTAGCCTAGATCGTAGTGAGTGTCTTTTTGACCAGAATCGAAAGAGAAGTTTGTTGTTAAATTGGTACCAGTTCCAGAGAAGCTGCTATCTGGATAACCATAAACTGCAGTCAATTTTGTGATATCACTTACACCCAAGCACCATGGACCAGTAGGACCAGCAATACTAGAAGCTGGATTCAATTTAACATAAACATTCTTGTTAATTGATTTAGTTGCAGGAGCAACGCCAGTGCGAAGAACATCATAATAAACATCAACAGCCATTGCAGTTTGAAGAGTATTACTTGTGCCTGCAGCTACAGAGTTGCCTGTATAGACAGTGAATACACTGCTCGAAACAACGTTGATATAACCATTGTTGTAAAGAACAGGAATAATTTTACCAGCTTGGAATGTCTTGTAATAAGTTTGACCAGACTGTGTGGCAAGAGTTGGGAAGAAAACACTATCAACAATAAGAGCTGTAGAGTTAACAACATTCGCAACAGTACGAATAGTGCTTCCAATTTTTATATTATCGCCAGGAGTAAAATCAGTAAGGAACGATGTGCTTGTACCAACGACATTAGTTGAAGTATTTGTTACTGAGATTGTACCAACAAGAGCATTAGTATCTACACTATTAGCAGCAACAACAGTGATTGATGCAGCATCAGAAGCAGCTAGTGGTCCTACACCAAATGGAAGAATATCAGTACCGCCTGGAGCAGAAGGTCCAATAGTCAATGAAATCACACCATTTGCATACATACTTGCTGTTGTATTTGCTGTGCGATAAGTGTATTGAGTATTCTGATTATTGCTTGCATCTCTAAGATTCTTGATACCAGCAGACCCGAATTTATAAAGCTGATCTTTTAGTGAAGAACCGATGACACCTGCAGAAGAAACGTCAGCAATGCCATATGGTGCAGATGCATAATAAATTGATTTGATCTGGCTCACAGCAAAACCAGCAGTCATTTTAATATTGAATACGTGTAAGTAATATGATGCTGTGTTAGATCCAGGAATACCTGAAACATAAGAGAAACATTTTACTGAAGCAGTACCAATCAAGTTACCGACAGGAGAAGTACCAGAAAATGTTCTGTTTGTTACAGCCTGTTGCACTCTATCATAAAGATTTACTGTTTGTGCACCAGTGAATGGGAATAGACCAGCAACTTCATTAACAACGAAATAATTTCCATAGCTAAAAGTAATCTGTTGTGCTTTTGTTGTTTGTGTATCAACACCACGACGCATATTGATGTATGCTGTCTTAAGAATTTCTATTCTTTGACCCTGAGAATAACCAACACCTGGATTAATACGACCAAGAACATTGTTAGCGGAAAGACTAGAAACAATGCTGTTTCCTGTTAGACCAGTTACAGTGTCGACAACGAATGGGTTAACTACGTAGTTACCAGCTTCATCGTAGATACGTTGAGCAATCGCATCACCAACGATAGAATATACGCTACCACCAGCAACTTCTTTATTAACAAGACCACCATAGTTGTAGGTAGCAATTGGATTGAATCCAGCAGTGTTTGCCGCTGTTGCAGGATCTAATGAAATGATAGTTGGAACAAGCTTAAGACGATAAGCGCCAGGAGCATTTTCATTTGGATAACCAAGAGCATTATCTAATAGTGAAGTGTCTTGATTTTCTGTAACGATTGATTCAATAAGCTGGAAACCAACAACGTTATTAGCAGCGTATGTGCCAAAGTTATTAACAATACCGATTGTTGGTGTCAATACCTTAATGAATGTGCCATTGATAAAGATAACACCATCAGAAACAGAAAGCGTATGGGCATTACCAGATGTATTATATCCAACGGTCGCATTAGCGCCAACTGCGAATGATGTTACGTTGGCGAAAGTATTAACAGTTGCAATAGTATCAGCTGTTACATTACCTGTTCTTGGAATTTTATAAAAAGTTAATGTTTCATTATTAGAGAATAATGTTTCACCATTAATACCTGTGTTAATGTAATTAATATAAATGACATTAGTATTGGGAAAATTAGATACAAGACCGCTAGTTGATGATAGAATACGAGCAGTTAGGTTTGATGTCGCACTAACAACCTGTGTGTTAACAAAGGCAGTGACGTCAAACGATGCAGCATTAATTTGAAAATCTTGAAGACGAACAAATGGCTGGACAGGAATATCAATGATTGTACAACCAGAAACAATGTCACCATTTTTAAATGCCCAGTTACCAAACTTCTCAACCTGATCCTGAAGAATAGATTGTACTTGAGTTAATTCTCTTGCCTGGACAGGAACACTTGGTCTAAAAAGAATACGATAGTATTCATTATTTGCATTGTAATCGTCAAAGAATGGAGCAACATTTAAGTCGGTGTTAATTGGCATCTTTTACTTCCTGATTAGACCTGAACAATTAATTTATAGGACTCAGTTTGAGTATTGGAACGAGTCACATTAGTAATGTTCTGAATGTATATTGGTGTTATGTCTTTTGTATAAATGTTTCCAAGTGTATTTATTTGGATCGTAGAGACTACTGTTCCATTACTTGAAGCAATAGTTTCATTATTCGAGAAATATTTATCACCTGTAAGATATAACACAGTAGAGTTAGAATATGCAACAGTACCAACAGCACCACTATTTTGACCTGTAACAGTATCGCCAACAGTAAAAATTGCACCACTGGTAACATTAGCCTGAAGCAATGCATTAAATGTATTTGCATAATATTGAGTTATTGATTTTGTACCAGTGTTCGAAAGAACATATGGATTCTTTACAATACCAATTTTATTGTATGTGATGTTAGTTGAAATTGTATTTCCTTGATTATTCGAAAAAGAAAATGCAGCTGCAAACCCTTGAACATTAAGTTCTGCTGCTGGATTCGAACCATGACCTCCAGGAAAAGGTACAATCGCATATAAATTAGCGCCAGCGCCAAAGATACTTTGTACAGAGACGTTGGCTCTCGAAACACCAAGACCATTATCAATGATAACAATTTGACTAATCGAATTAGAAATACCATTCACAACACTGTACGCTTTTGGTTGTGATGAACCATCAGTATTGAACACAACTTTTGGTGAAATGTGATACTGAGTAACGCTTGGAGTAATATTATTGGTATTTGCAGGAGAATCTAGATAAATCCAATTAACACCATTATTAGAAACATATTTTGTTACTGTTCTTAATTGTGCAGTGGCATAACCGCTATTGTAGATATAAATGCCATTTTTAGTATAAAAATCATTATCAGCAGAAGCAGTAGCTTCAATCTGAATAACTGTCGAGTTTACTACACCACGAACAATACCATCATTGTATGCATTATAACCAGAACCACCATTGTTAATCATAACAACTTCGACACCAGTGTAATTATATGCACTTGCTGCAATAGATGTATTTGGAAAAATAGGAACATATTGACCAGAAGAAAATTTAAGATAATTTGAACTACTGATCGAAGTAATATATCTCCAAGTATAACCATCCGACTTAGTGAAAGAAGAAGGCTGTAGCTGATCTGGTGCCTGTGTAGAAACAGAACCATTGGCATTATCAATGCATTTATACACATCGTAAGTACCACCAGAAACCGCTGGTGGAGTAATAACATAATAATTCGAATTAGCTAATGTAGTCGAAGTATTATCATATCTTGTATAAACAGTATTTGATTGCCAATTGATGTTATTAATAACAGGTATAATATCAACGTTATTAATTTTCTTACCGAATATCATCTGCCAATCATTACTAAACATAGTTGTGTAATCATCAGCAGTAATTACTGGTGTATTACCAACAACAGGAATAGGGTTGGCGGCGAAAGCATAATATTGAGATGAATTTGAACTGATACTTGAAATTACATCATCAATAATTGCTTTTTTATAACTCGGTAAAATTTTACCCATAAAGATTACTTACCTATTGCTTGCCAGTAGACAGTTGCGTTTGTAGTGTTACCTGTTGCAAGAGTAAATGCAGTAGCATTAATTGCATACACACCAGCATGATATGAAGATACACCAGAGTTACTTGTCGCTGAAACTGAGAAACAGTTAACTGGGAATGAAACACCTGCAGAAGCAGCGAAAGAAATTACGTTTGGTGTTGAATTAGAAGCAGTGAAAGCGCCCCAAATCATCAACAAACCATTTGGAAGTACAGTGTAACCATTTGCAGTGGCTAATGTACCAATGTTTGATGAACCAAGAGTTAAAGTATTTGAAGAAACATAAACGTTTCCGCTTACAGTAAGTGTAGAAGCAGGAGTTGTATTACCGATACCAATATTACCATTTGCAGTAATACGCATGCGCTCATTGGTAGATAAAGTACCATTGCTGTGGAAGATAACAGAATTAGCAGAAGCAGTACCAATGACCATATTGCTGTTAGAAGAATAAAGGTATGCGTCGCTATAACCAGTGATGGTATATGAAGAATTGGCATACTGAGAGCTATTGATACCAAGATCAACGTAACCAAATGAATCGTTACCAGTATCAGTTGTTAAGACAAAGTCGCCAGAAGCACTAATACCTGAGTTAGCATTTTGAATAACAACTTGCTGGTATGTATTAGAATTTGCATCGACTTCGATAAGCGCGATAGATCCAAAATTATAACCTGCAGCATTACCAACATTAATTTTAGAAATAACAAGCAAAGTGTTAGTAGTCGTGTTGCTAGTAACAACAAGAGTATTGGCAGCAGTAACAACATTGGTAGAGGTGTTAAAAGCAAATCCAGAATAAACTTCATTGAAGTTGCCATTGATCTTGGTCATCGCTGTGCGGATCGGATCACCAGTGCCGTCGTTCGCTAATGTACCAATGTTAATTGTTTGTTGTGACATTTAAAATCCTTTAGATAAACGCATCGAGCTTGATAATGTTGTCCGAGTATAGGTAGTTCGTATCAGTTGTGGCAGAATTCGAAGTAATCAAATAAGTGCTATCAGATGTTATAAGAGTTGAATCCACTTTGAAATAAAGATAATTATCAATATTTGCAGATGTAGTTTCAGATAACAGATTAGCAAATGAAGCTTCATTATTTATTTGTAAGAATTCACCGAATAATTCAGCTCCAGAAGTATGGAACGTAGTATAAAGAATATCTTTGTATTTATCAAGAGTTGCAGCCGCTTTGATTTGATAAGAGAAATCTTGATAAAAATAACTATCTTGAATATATTTATCCGAATTTAAAAAGCCTCTGGTAGTTGACCAATATCCAATTTGTCTACCAACGCCTGTCTTATTGACACGACCAGTTACTTGACTTGTAGTATTAAAAGGTAGAATAGAAGTTGTCAATACAGCATTAGAACCAGTTCTTGTTTTAATTACAATAGTTGGAAGACTAGTATAATTAGAACCGCCTGTGATAGGAACAGAAACAATAGCGCCTGTACCATCTGTGGTTACATAACCAGTAGCTGGCGAAGTAGATCCGCCGTAGAAATGAACAACATCATTATTAGTATAACCAATACCAGGATTCGTAATAACAATTGGGCTAAGACCATTAAGAAGATATGAAACGACAGTTTCACCTTCAATATATCCGCGACCAGAATTGATAGCAGTTGTTGTTGCTACAATGTTATTACCTGTTGAAGGATTGCCAGTAATTAATTCATTAATACCATCAATTGATCCATCTGAAGTTAAAACTTGTGGATCATAATAAGCATAGTTAGAAGGAAGCACAACAGGAGCATTTTTTGAAATAGCTGTACCTGTAGAGTTCTGTTTTGGTGGACCATACAAAGTAATTGTAGTATCATTAACAACAGTTTTAATTACTTGTAATTCGCTAGTGGCAGTATTTGAAGAATCAGCTTGAAGATAAATTACATCTCCATTTGAATAAAAATATGTGAACGTTGTGCCACTACCAGTAATAGTATTAGAAGTAGTCGAGTACGAAACGGTTCCTGGAAGATTGTTAGTTGCTAACTGTGTTGATCTAACGAATATACTTGGTGCTTGAGTATAACCATTACCAGTTTGAATATTGGTAAGAGCAGCAATTGTACCAAAGTTATTATTTTTAAATGTCAAAGTACCTTGGATAGAAGAAATTGCATTCGCGCTATTATTAGCAGGAAACCCATAAGCAGCAGCGCCAATTTGTGTGTTGTAAAAATCAACAATCAAGTCTGTATTATATGGAAGATTTTGAACGTAGGATAGATTACCTAAACTAAAGCTAGCTCCTGCACCTGTCGAATCTCCTGCACCATTGTATAAAAATACATTTGTATTCGATGTGTATCCGAAACCACCCTTGGCAATGTTGAAATTGAGAGAACCTTGACCACGCGAAACGCTAGTAACTCTTAGTTTTCCATCGATACCATCAGAGATAACATTATTGTTTGCATCTAAATGAGCGATTGCAATGATGTCACCAATGTTGAAACCCTGACCACCATTATAGATGGAAAGGCTATCGAGAGAACCAACAATGGATGGGGAAGCTGTTACAGCCGCTGTATTACCTACCTGTGATTGAATTACTACTTTTTCACCAGTAAGGAATGAACCACCTTTTGGCTGCATATTAGAAATGTAAAGAGTTGAAATAATATTTTGATTAATAGGCTGAGAAATATAATCTTCAACAACAGCTGTTGTGTTTGAAGTAAATCCACGAACAGTTTGACCCACAAAACTTGCAAGATTATTAGTCTGTGTTACTTCAAGATATTGTGGTTGAATCCAAGTACCATCTGATGGCTTGAGTAGATCTTGTCCTGGAAGATAAATTTCTACGTCTTGATTGTAAATTAGCTTGAATAGAAGTTTATAACAATCAATCGAACCTTTTGAACGATAAACGTCAAGAATATGTTTAAGTAAGAATTTTGGATTAGCAATAGTTTTGAATGGAATACCGTAGAGATATTTCTGCTGGAAGTGAGAAAGAAAAGAATCCATTGTATTATCAATATCTCGTAGATCAAAAAGACTACGCGATTGATTAATAGCTTGACCTTCAGACTCCATCCATTCATAATATGCCTTAACGAACAACACAAAGTTCGGACCCTCATCCAAATAGAACTGAGGGAACTGACTTTCTATGAAGTTCGATATCTTTTTTTCGATTGCAAATTGCATATTTTTACTTTTGTGTAGGAATTACGTTGACAGTGACGTCAGCCAAATCTATTAATAATATTTTACTCTTACTGACAAAGATATCTTTATTTTGTGGTTCCATATAAATCGAAATGTAATTACTGTATGAAGAGGTAATTAAATTGTTGATTTTTACGACGCCTGTAGTATAATCAACTGTGCCAATATCAAAATTAACAATAGTAAACAGACCATTGACATTGGTGTAAACGACTAGTATACCAAAGTTATTGTCTCTGATATAGCTTAATGGCCAAATAGCTCCTGCTGCGTCGACGTATGTAAATGCAGATGAAGTAATCATTGGTTCATCGTAGAATGGAGGACCAGCTACGTAACCTTCTGCATTATTTCTTGGTTCTATTTCTGTTGGATTATTAAAATCAAGAACATATGATGTTGGATAATTCACAAGTGGAGAAATACGTTTGATAATTTTAATATCTGTATCATTGCTTGTGATACTTGAATCACTGTTGTCAATAACAGAAACAAACTTACTATATCTGAAATCTTGCGCAAACATTTCTAAATTAGTAGAGCTATAGTTAGAAATTGCACTATAAATGATAGATTGAATTTCAGAAGAAGATTTAGTTGTGCCTGTTACATTATACTGAACTGTTGCAACAGCAGAAACATAAATGTAATCAGGATCAGAAATAATTACTCTTGTTGGAATAGCAATGAATGGCTGGAGATAATTTGAAATTTGATTTTTAATATAATCAGGAGCGATTACACTTCCTGTTGGTTTAACACAAACAACAACTCGACCATATTGTTTTGGATCAAGAAGTTCGCCACCAAACACATTAACGTCAGAGATCTGACCACCGAATTGTGAAAGGACCAGAGAAGAATAATCATCAGAAGCAACAGCTCTTTGTTGTGTTGCAAAGTAACGTGGGGCTAGTTTACGAATAGAATCAATTGATTCAGAGTTTGCGCCACCAGCAGAGTTAGCATTAACAGTAATTGGAGAAACTGTTACTAAACCTCCATTGATTGGTCCAAGATCTTGTGTGATATTAAATGATGAAACACCCTGTGCAAGACTACCAGTACTGATACGATAGTTTGCAACAATTGTAGAAAGATTACTAGGAATACGACCAAAATTACCATCACCGAATACAACTTCATACTGACTGTTTTGTGCAGCTTGAAGGAAGTAAGTGTTTGATAGTGAATTAAGACCAAATAATGAAGTTACTGGTGTAAAAACAGTATTTGATCCACTTTCGATAACAGTAAGAATTAAACTGCTGGTGTCAATATTAGGATTGCTGAGAACAAATCTTTGTGACTCTTGTGTGTTATCAAAGATAAAAGCATCAGTAATGTAAAAACCTTCATAGATATTGAGGTTATTAATTGCAAATGTAGTATTGCTTGAAGTAAAATTCTGATTCAGAGAAGTCGAAAATGTAAATGCACCATTAGAATTTTGACCAGAAAAAGTTGTACCTTTTGGAATTAATAATGGCGAATTAATACCTATTGTTGATAACGTAAAGCTAATGTTAGCAACGGCAGATTGATTAGATCTTGGAAGATAGTTTAATTCTTTTGCATGTGAAACAACTGAATCCATTTTCTGGGCAGAATCCAGAAACATTTCAGCAGCGACCATATTAAGATAGAAAGAATTAAGATATGAGTTATAGCTCAAAAGGTCCAATAGGACATTCATGTTTGAGCCAGAGAAATTGTAATCTTTGAAAATGGGTTGTGCCGTCAGGTACTGCTGAAGCTGCGCCTTTAAAGTATCAAAATCTAATGATGTTAATGAAATTGAATTATTAGCCATTTATCATCGTACTCTTTTTAGGAAAAGGTTTAGCGTAACAGGTTCTGGATTATTTATAATAGAAAACATAACGCTAATTGCAATAGAATTTTGATCTGCAACATCAAGAATTGAAATGTCCAATAGCTGAATTCTTGTTTCAAATTGTTGTGCAGAGTGTATAATATATCGTCTTATATCTTCAATGGTAAATGTATCTAATGGTTCGAACAAAGATCTAGAAACATTAGATCCAAAAAATGGATCGAAAAAACGCTCGCCAATGTTCGTCAAAATAAGATTTTTGAATGCTTGTCTTACGCTGTCTTCATTTTTTAATTTTACCAATTCATTAGTTATTGGATGTTTAATGAAGTTATTAGGAAAGTCAGAATAAATCTCTGATTTCTTAAGCGTCTGTGTAATTGTGTCTGCTCTTGTTGCCATTTATTATCCGCCTGCGAATACGTTGCCTGAACCTGAAGCTTTATGTCCACAAGAAGCAACGTCGCCTTTACGACACACTCCTATACTATTAACAAAAACTGTAGTGCTATGACCAACCATTTTAGGTGCAGAAGCGTGTGGTGGTTTACCATGCGCTGCTACTAAATCACCTTTTCTTACAGCAGGTTTACTGTTTACAAATACATTTTTAGAACCTTGTTTTAACAAACCACCAGCTATATCTTTTCCGTTATCTCTTGCAATCCCTGGCATTAGAAATTTTTCAATGTAAAGACAGAATTTGGCGCGGAAGAATTAGCGTACTGCGCTAACGCTGTGTTTGCAGCTAGCTGAACGGAAGAGTTTGCATTACCAGAAGTATTAGCAGCTACGCCCTGTTCAACAAAATAATTATAAAGAGAAGCAGCACCAAGCCAGTCATATGCACCCGATGTATGGACGCCGTTACCACTTGCAAGATTTGCAACCGTTGATATAGATCTATCAATGTCACCAATGAAATTTCTAATCTCAGAAGAATTGACCGCTATGGTTCTTAGAGAAGAAGCGATATAGTTTAACTGTTGTGTATAATCAAACGCGCCAGACGTACTAGTGTTAGCGTTCCAAACTCCATTAGCAGCGGTGTAAGCGGTAAATGAAACTGTGCTAGTCGATGATGTACTAGAAGCGTACGTCGTATCACCATTGTACGTTGCAGTATATGACGTCGAAGGACTTACCGTGAACGACGTATCAATTGTAAAACGAGCTTCATTATATACAATAGGTACAGTGCCATGTATAATACCAGGAGAAGCAAAGGTAACAGTACCAGTCGGAGTTCCACTATCGCTCGGTGTAATCTTCGCTAAGAACGTAATGATCCCGCCGACTATTGGAGCGACAGGAGAAACAATTAGCGTTACTGTGGTAGTTTGTGTAGTGGTCATTTTGAAAACCTTTTATTATTATTTATCATGGGTTTAGATCAATTCTTGGAGCAATCATTGTTATTCCAGCTGGTGTCATTACTATACTAGAAGAACCAACTTTAAAAGTAATCTGTGTTGGAGATGTTACTGTGATATTTGATCCGCTAGAATCAACAGTAATGTCCCCGCTGCTATTAAGAT
>Ga0208741_10000131_pt1 | contig 40435 bp, 60 predicted proteins | sample CryBogCBE03Jun09_FD_184576 | JGI IMG/M metagenome (GOLD analysis project Ga0208741, IMG submission 184576) | Freshwater microbial communities from Crystal Bog, Wisconsin, USA - CBE03Jun09 (SPAdes) | ecosystem: Environmental > Aquatic > Freshwater > Lake | place: Crystal Bog, Wisconsin, USA...
AATAAAGGATTATTGGAGTCGCATGGAGGTTATAAAGGCAGATTGGAGACTGGTTGAGTGGTAATAGTGGCGCATAGTGTTGTATGGGAGCAACAAAGGGCTATGGGATAAAAAAAGCGTACTCCAGGTCAAACAGATTAATTCCAATATTTTTTTTCTGGCCGGAACTCAAGGATTCGAAATTTTTTCCTGGAGGGTCATCGTCTAGGATAACGCACTTTAGGAGAACCCCATGCTTTACCCAAAGAACCAGTATATCCACCATCATCGTCTTTACGAGAATCTATAGCAGCTTTATATACAGGATCTTTATTCAGTTTGTCCCATATGGTAGGAGATAACCATTCTTTTTTTGGTTTATAACTATTATTACTATCAAATAGTAATTCTACTTTCTTTCTGTGAAATTCTTTAAAAGACATGGTTTTTTTAAACTCTTTATCTTCATTACATATCTTATCATATTCGGATCGGTGACTACTTAATAATTCTTTACTCTTTAATAGAGCATCTAAGTTATCATTTCTTCTAGGTTTCTGGAATTTCTTTCTATTTCCTTCAGAACGTTTCTTATACCATTCGGATTTAAATTCCAAAAAAGTAATAGGATTTTCTGTGCTTTTACAGTAGGCTCTATAATCATCATTAAGTTTTATAGTATCCTTCTGTTTCTTGGCAGCGGCCCGGTTAATATCTTTACTGGTTTCCGTATCCGATTTTAGTCCTAGTCCTTGTGCTTTCTGTCTTTTCATTCGCTCACCTATAATACATCATTACCAAGAATACTATAATAAAGATAATCCAAAGGCTTCTCATTTGATTGCCGTGGTATTCTTACCTTTGAGGGACTTTTTTAGAAGCTTCTTATACAATTTCTTTTCTTTTTTGAGGTTGTGTACCAGAATGGCTTGGTACATCTTCTTAATAATTTTAGTTACTTTCATTTTTTGTCCTTCCAGTTAAATCCTAATAATTTATACAGTACCTTCTGATACCACTTCGGTTCACTCTCTAGGCCTACTGAGATTCCACCAATGTTGAGTTGTCCTACTGAATTTGTAGCTTGGACAGAAAGTGTTGGAGTAATGTTCGTGGTACCCCAGGTTGGAGCCAAAACAAATGATGTTGTACCACCATCGAGTGTCGTTACTGATAGTTTTGGTTTCTCACATCCAGTATAATCCAGTCCTAACGGAATCTGCTCAGTAAGTGGAAAGAAGAACTCTATCTCGGTCTGTCTGTAATCTTTGGTGGTAAACCAAGGATCTGTCCAAGGACTTCTACTAAAGAATCCCCCATCGTTAATTCCAGGATCGGTAAAATACTGAGAGGCCGTCATTCGATCTTCTGAGGTAAATGTAGTCATTTTAGTACTCCTCTCCTGGCTCAGGGTCGGTTTCATCTGAATCGATGAGGGTGTCATTAAGGTCTGGCAGAGTTTCTTCCATGTCCCAACCTTCGGGAAAATCTGGAGGTGCCTCTGAATTTTTTCTAGTAGTCATGGAGTTACTCAACGTCTTTGAAGAACTCAAAGGAAATCGTGGTCCACGCCACAGCCGCTAAAAACCAAGGAACGGACTCTATGTAACCGAAAGCCAGTATAAGTTGGATCCATGAATAGGCTGCCAAGAAAAAGGCTAGGTATTCTCCAAGTTTGTTCAATCTTTTTTTCATCTAACTCTCCAAAATTGTTGCTAAGCAACATAAAATATAATAAATAAGTATAAACACTAATACCATTGGTGTTTTTGTATTACCTAAACTCCCAAAAGGACTACTATGAAACGAATCTCAAACTTCTTTAAAACTTTCTTTGAAACTCCAAAATCATCTTTGGAACAACACATTACTAATTCTCGTCCTCAGAACCATTCTGACTTAGAACGGATTGTTCGTGAGTGGAACGAACTGAGGATGTGGTAATAATGGAACTAGAAATATTTTTAACTATTCTCTCTTGGACATTCTAACGCCGGAATGCGCTGGAAAATCCTCAGGTTAATTAATCTTTAGGTGGCATAAACAAATCTTTGTTATTCCTAAAGTTAGCTAGGAACTCTTGTTCTGCTTCCGATTCTACTGTGTCGGTCTCATCGTTTACTTCACCGTCAAAGATACCGACAACTTCATCTTCGGAGATAATGTAATATGTTTCCTTTTCAAATTTGGTTTCCTCTGCTGCATTCCAATCAGGTAGAATCGTATCACCCACACGAACGTCTTTTGTATCAGGTCCTGCTGCTAGAACCAACCCTTTCGTTAATGCGTCTTTCCCAGTCGCAGTCAGAAAAATACCAACCTTAGTGAACTCTTTATTCTTTAACAGTTTGATGATGAGTTTATTTTTGATTGCTTTAAGTTTCATGTTCTATCTTTCAATGTAATTTAAGTAGTATACTTGATTGGTGCTACTTTGTCAACTATTTCGTGGTAATCATTATTGGATGCAAAGGCATATATCATTACGATAATGGACATCATCACGATAAGTCTGAGGATATTATTTTGCATGGATGGCATCGTAGTACAATATGGCATACCAACCTGCCAATCCGGCAAAGTATAAGAATACATATAGTCCTATACGCTTACCAAATATTCCTTGGTTGAAGAAAGCCCATGTGGCGCCCAACATAAAGGAGAATAGGTTGAAATGATATGCAGAGATATCAAAAAAGTGGAAGTCACTAAGGTTCATAATTTAAGCATTTCTTCATAAGAGTAATTCTGTACCATATACTTGGATGGTTTCTCCAAATAACAGGCCTCTAAATCGCCTGCTCGTCTTGGTAAGTATTTAATTTCTGGTTTATCTTTACCATTAACGTCACAAAAAGTTTCAACAATCTCTTTAACGGTTCTAGTGTCACCATAAGCAAGATTCTCAATACCTTGTGACGGTTCATCGATTGCTTTGATGATGGCCGCACATACATCATTTACATGAACATACTCACGAACACAAGTACCATCTTTGGTATTATAATCACCACCATAGATGTTGTAGATTCCATTTTCATTATTCTGTAAGTTGTAGAATAGTCCATCAGGATTGGTTGCAGCAAATCCATCAGTACCAATTACATTATAGAAACGGAAGATGGTGTAATCATATGCCTTCTCTTTGACAATATCTTCAGCAATGCGTTTGGAGAATCCGTACGGAGAATTTGGATTAGATGCGGCGCCCGTAGAAGCAAAGATAAAATTATGATGTGGAATCTTCTCAATCATATTAAGAGTACCATTTACATTCGTGGAATAATATTCAGTAGGTTTATTAACTGATTCACCAACACGAACTAAAGCGGCCAAGTGGATAATAGTATGGAAGAATTCACCATCGAGTCTATAAATGTTTCGTACATCGGCACAATCCACTCCTCTGGCATTTATATCCAGACCATATAATTTAATATCTGGTCTTGTTTGTTGAATCATCTGCCATAGGTGTTGGCCAATATATCCTAAGTGGCCAGTAATCAATACTTTTTTCATTCTGTCATTTCAGGTGGTAATCCCAACTGAGCTCTCAATTGTTTAATAATATCAGTAACTTCATTTCGAATATGTGAACCTTTTGGTAACCACACTCTAATATGTTTCATTAGGTTTAACAAATCATTCGGGTTCATTTATATCGTCCAAAAATTTAATCACAGGTAATTTATTGGTGACCTCCAAGAAAGCATCTCGTCTTGTCAAAGCAATTACTCTACAAGTAAATATTCCATCTTCAATCCACATTTCAAACGGTGCAATACCAACCCAAGCTTCGTCAAGTATACATCTGATGTACCAAACTTTTGCTTCTTTACACCGATCAATCAATTCATTATATATTTTTTTTGGACTAAAATCCTTAGGAGTTTTCATTTAATAAACTCGGACCACCACGGGATTCACTCATGATATAATCTTCAGCAAGTTCTTCTGCTTTGTATCCGTCAGACACAACTTCTTTTCTTACGATTCTATCATTAAGATAATATGAAATTGTATAAGTAAATTCTTCTCTCTGAATAGTGGCTTTCTTATCACCATTAATAAATTTGGATGTTTCCATTATTTGTCCTCAAATGTATATTTTGTGGCAGCTTTCTCTGCCTCATCTTCAGTTTTAAAACAAGCATGACCACACCATTCGTGGTTCAAACCCCTTTTAGTATAATACTCTACTATGTATGGCTCTTTCCGCCACTCATCAAATGAAACATCGGCTCGGCGGTTGCCCGCCTTGCCCATAAAAGTAACAATTCTTTCTGCATCAATCATGAAATCATTCCTACGAAACGGTTTAATACAACACGATTATTCAAACGATTACCGGCATATTTACTGAAGGCCGAAACCAAACCACGGGTAGTAGCATTTTCTTTTACTTCAAAACCTACATCTTCATCAGTATCTAGGCCTTCTGCACGGAGTAAATAATACTCATCGTAACCAGCAGAGGTAACTACCATTGATTTGTTTTTACGGAACTCCGATTTATACTTGTCGTAGTTAGTAACAGACCTTGGTAAGAAATGATATAACTCACGGCCCAATTCACGACCAGACAAAACATAAAAACCAACAATATTAGAATTGGTACGAATCTTCAACATTTTGATATATGCGGATGTCAAATCACGGCCATGTGGATAATCCACAACAACTTCATTCTTGTTTTTAGGATCACGAATCACCAGTTTCTTCAAAGAACGATAATCATGATGTTCACCTTTGCCACTTGTTTTGTATCCGCTACTATTTGTATAAAATACATCACTCAATGAATGTCCATCACCATCAGTTAAGAATACAGTATTTACCACTTGCAATTTGTATTGCTTCTGAAATTCAGGAACAATCTTCATAGCAGAGATAACTGCTTCAGTCAATGGTGTACCGCCTTTCTGCATCCAGTTTGGTTTCCATGCACGATACTCACAGCAACGAACCAAAGCAGAACATGCGTAAGTAAATTCTACCGCAGACATTTTGTTGGACAATAAATTCAACAATTTAAAATTACGGAGTGCAATGTCACCTTCTTTAAATTCATTAGCATAACAATCACTATATTCGGAACTAAAAGCATACACTTCGTAAGGAATATTTACCTTCTTACAAAACATCACCAAGTTAATCAACTGTTTGATAGTGTTCTCAATATGAGAATTCATACTACCAGACCAATCTAAGAACATTACCAAACCATGTGATTTACCACCAGGCAATACTGTAATCTTCTTGAAAATATCTTCAGCAAAACCATATGAATAGATTTTACTCATATTCAATTCACCAGTTTTAGCAACTGAAGCACGTTTCAATTGGTCGGCATTTTTACGCAACTCAAATTCTTTGGCAAGATAACCAACAACCTTCTTGGCATCATTACGCAACTTCAAGAATTTCTTAGTATCGATGCCATAGTTAATGTCGTAGCCATAATGGCCAGATTGTCTTTCCATGGCAGCTTGACGATAATCAGACCACAACTTTTTGTATGGTAGAATTGCTTTAGTCAAATCAACATCAGGAATGTTACCATAGTAATATGAACTAGCATCTACACTAAACAATTTGCTTTCGTTTTTGCGATATGTTTCATCTGTGTGTGATTTGATTTCATCAGATTCACCTTCAGGATCATTACCGCCAGCTTGTGTGCCGGTTTCTTGTTCAACATCAGATTCTTCATCGGTGGTTTCATCAGAATTAGAATCAACTGGTTTGTTAGTTTCACGAATTTCGGTTTCTTCGTCCCATTCATCAGAATCATCATAACCACTAATGTCGATTTCGATACCATCTTCATCTTCATCAAATTCATCTAATGCGAGTTTTAACTTTGCAGCAGTTTCGGCTTCTTCTTTCATATAAGCCATAACTTCAATACCAACACGAATTACATCATCATAGGTTTCGGTGTTTTCAATTTTATCAACTAAACGTTTTTCGAATTCGTTGAATTGAATACCTTGTGCTGCACCACCCTTAGTGTAAAGGTTAACACGGTCAATAAAGTTAAAATCGTTGAGGTCAGCACCTTTAGTACCAAAGAAATCCTTTTCGATTAGTTCACGATAACCTTTAACGAATGAGGAACGAATACCAGGATATTTGTTTTTAATTCTACGCTCAATACGGGAATCCTCAATCACATTGGCTACAGAAGCCGAAACACCTGCTTCTTTTGCTTTCTCGAATCCTTCTAGAGGAGTATGCAAAGCATGACCAACTTCATGACCTAAAAACATATCATAAAGGAATGGTGAAATTTTTGAATCTAAAATTGGCAAAGTAAGAATGCGGTCTTTAACATTAAAACTTGCCGTTTGAACTTTTCGTTGCTCGACAGTTAAATTTTCGGTTGCCATTAATTTGGCAAGCAGTGTTTTAGATTCTGTAATGTGCATAGATTCTCCGATTTAAAGAACCATTATACTATAAGGAACATCTACCGTCAAGTTCTTTTTTTCGATGTGTTGTACCGGGACAACACTTTTCGGTATAGATCACGGAAGCCTTTAATTCTATCAAAATCCATCTTAAAAGTTTTTACCAACTCTTTTTTGGTAGATGTGGACATATAGGCTTGAATTTCGTCCTTGATAACATTATCACCATAACCCATCCTCTTCAATTTCTTTACCATCTTAGAATATTCCATTCTTAGATTTTTATAGAATTGATAATTTGCGGCATCCATCAAATCTTTGTATTCCGTATTCATGTAATATAGCGCATGAGCAATTTCATGGTCAATTACATTCATATCACCTTTTTTACCGCCAATGACGTAAAAGGGTTTTGATAAATCCAATTTTCTTTGAACTTCGTAAGCCAATGCAAATTCCCATTTTGTTATGTCGGACATATTTTGTTGGTGCCATTCCATAAAAACGTCACCAGGAATATTAAAGCCGGACCAATAATTAAAATATTCAATCGTACCATCGTTTTTCATAAAGAAATCAATGAAATCCACAAATGAGGTGTAATTTCTATTTAACTTCGGCTGACCTTCATAGTATTCTTCTACTCGGCAAAAAGCAAGAGCAAGCTCTTTTTGTGTTTCAAACTCTAAAAGTAAACAATTTTTGATTGGCTGACTAGATTTGAACATCTTACTCATATAACTCTTTGCGTTTTTGATAGTCCGATAAATCTTTTTCCATTCCCGATAGTGCGGCCCACTTGCGAGTTACAACATCCAAGCGTTTCCACGCAGGAATTTCTTCATCATCTGCGATGGCATCGAGCCAAATGTAATGTCCTGAATCATTCATGTTTAATTCCTTCATTTTTATCAAAAAACTCGTATTCTAATGCAGCTGCCAACTCATTAGCAAGCTTCGGATTGAATTTTACGAGAAAATGTGCTACATCTACAGCTGGCACATGACGCAAATTGAATATAATCTCGTCAATTCCTCTTAAAATTTGTGTTTCTTCGTGTTTAGATAACATATTTCACCTTACATATCATAAAAATGGTCAATTACTATAAAATTTTGATTATTTGCTTTTGCTTTACCAATAGATTCGAGCCATTTTAGCTCTTTATTCAAATTGTCCTCACTTAAAGTTTCCAAATATTCAAAATATTCATCATATTCATTCATCTTCGCATACTCGCTATTTCTTTTGCTTCATTATCTGTAAAAATTGGCACAGCATTTGATTTATGCATTGTACCAATACCTTTGATTTTTTCTCCTGTGTAACAATTTTGGAACTTTTTAACACAAGCAATAAATCCTGTGTCCAAGGACGCAATCTTTGGAGTTTCTCTGTGAAAAGGAGCCATAGATTTAACTGGCAACTTTGTTTTAATAATAGGAGAACAGGAATACCGTTTTGAAGATAATTTATTGATAGAGGTTAACCATTGGGTTTTTTGCTCTTGTTGAGCTTTGGTTAACTTCTTTGGTTTGGATTTTGGAATATAACCGTATATCATATAATGTGTTTCCTCATTAGAAGAAACCATTGTATAACAATATTAAAGAAAGGTCAAGCGGATTATGGTAATCTGTTGTTTTAAAACAACATCTTTATTTCAAAGGCGGACATACCTACTTATAATGAAAATCGAGTAAATAAGTGGTAAACTTTTAATTATACCAATTTTCATCGTCCGAGGCATGAGCTTCATCTTGTTGCAAGATTACTTCTTCCTCATGCTGGGTTAATAATTTCTTAATTTCAGCATGTTCATTTCGATGTTTACTGTTTGTGTAACTGTAATCATCATTGTACTCTTTATTTTTTCTAAACTTACCAACAAACTTAGTCACTTACTACTCCTATTTCAACGTTTCAAATGTAATACCTTTAATCTTCTGCTCAGGCATATTGTGCATGTCCATATCCGAAACATAGGTAATATCGGCATATGGGTAACAAATCTTTACTATCTTTAATAATTGACAAACCGTACCATCAGAATCATTAAAAGAAAATATTTCATCAACACACCGTAAATTTTTTACAATCTCACGGCGTGTATCATATTCTTGTACATAACCACCCTCAGACCATCGCATCCACCAATCAGAATGAATTCCAACGACAAGCCAATCACCTTTACTCTTACATCTCTGTAAGAGTTTTAATTCCTTCTGTGTAAGTGGATCGAATGTGCCAGTTGTTATTATTATTTTTTCTGGTAGTTGCATTATGGTAATAGTGTTGGAAATGCCTCTTTAATAAATTTATAATTTAATCCTTTAACACCCAAATCTTTATTGAAAATACCAATAACGACTTCAGCTTCACGGGGTTCTAATCCTTCTAAAATTTGAATTAGAATCTCGGTTCGTTTTCTCGGAGTTAACCGTTCTGCTGCAGGATTGCCTTTTTCAAACAAATACAATTTTCTTAATTCACTAGACATTTGAGTTCTAGTTAAACCTGGCATTTGATCACTAGGTATTTTGTAATCATCTGGCATTTCAGTTATCAACCATTGAAAATTAGGATGATAAGTTAGTTGTAATACATCAACAAAGGTTTTCGATAGATTCTTTTCTATCACTTGCATCTTTGCTTTTTTGGAATCTGCCAATTCAAATTCGTCCAAAATTTCATAAATGTTTTTCATTAAAATTCCTCAATTACTTCCATTAGGTTTTTCAGTTTATGCTCAATAAAATAATTTAGCAATTTGCCTTTAGCAGGCTTTGTTTCTTCATAGGTATTTATAATCTTCTCTTTGATCTCAGTTGGAATCTGTGTTAGGTCGATTAATACCTTATTACGGGAAAATCCTGATACCGCATCAGCCGTCCAGTTAGGATGTGTTAAATCTTCATTCAATATTTTATCCAACATACCCTTAGTGATTGGCTTTTGACGGAGGTCTCGAACAAAACAATCTGAAGGAGAGAATATGTTTGGAATACCATCACCTTTATCTCCACGAATAATTTTCTCTTTGAGTTCCAACAATGGATCAACAGACTTTACATATTTCTTTTGTGAAGGGTTGTATTGTTTAACATTTGCACCATACTGTTGTAATTGCAAGAAGTCACCATCACTAGAAAGAATTAAAATCTTCTGGTGTGGTGCATGACGAGGAACTAATGTACCGATAATGTCATCAGCCTCAGCACCATCAACATCAATTACTTTATATGGGAAATAATCACGGAGTTCTTGTTTGAATTTGGCCAACATATCGAAAATCATGTGCCAGTCTAAATCGGACTTTTCACGGGTTTTCTTACGACCAGCTTTGTAGAATGGGAAATACTCTTTGCGCCAATACTTACGATTATCACAACATAATACCACTTCACCATATTCACCTTTAAAGTTTTTAACATGGTTACGAATGATATTTAAAATCATGTGACGGATGAGATGTTCATCCAATTTGCCTTTTTGGTTGGCAATCTGTGCCATAAGTCCGGCAAGTAATACTTGGTTTAAGTCAATAAGGATCATAATAAACTTTCAATAGTTTCAGTAAGATTCTATTGTATCACTTTTCTAACAGTTTGTCAAATGTTCTTTGGATAAACGCTTCGGAAGTGGTAGTCATTCTGGCAATAATACCAAACCAATCAATACCAAGCATTCTGGTGATGTAGGTAGCAGGATCAATCAAAACAGCACTAAACTGTTCCACATCAACCAATTCGCCATCAGGTGCTTCTCGGAATAAGATGATGTGATATTCATCACCCATCACGGAACCACCTACCTTCTCACCAGGTTCTTTGTATGCTGCACTTTCTAAGTGTATTGAATCTTCTTTTTCTCCTGGTAGAAAAAAGAAGGCGTCAAAGGGTTCATTCTTGAGTTCCTTTGGAATTTCGATCATTGTAGTCCTTGAGGTGTGATTTTCGTATTCTTACCATTATCCATGAATTATAGTAATCATCAGATTCCATAACACCACGGACAAATTGTTCTTTTGCTTCGAGATAACCACATTCACCTTTAGAACGGCAAAGATATAGAATCTCTCTAGAAAAGTTGTCATGACCTAATGATAACACATCTTGCTTCAATGTGTCACTACTTCCATAGTAAGTTTGCCAATCACTTGGAACTTTTAATTTCTTCTTTTTACCTTTGACTATCTTGGTTTTGGCAGAGTAAAAGAATTTCTTGCCTATGTATTTTCTACCATTCGTCAGGTTTTTAATCTGATACACGAACCCGTAATTATCACCAATCAAGTCATCGGTAAAATCTAAATCATTATACTGCCAATTTAATCGTCCCATCCTTCATTATCCATTTCATTATCCTCCTCTATATATTCTTCGGATAATTCATCGATAACTTCACCACAGAATGGACAATGTTCAGGCAAATCTTGAGAGACCATTTCTTCCATAAATGCTATACTGTATGTTGATTCACAATTGGCACAATCGCCAGATAATTGCTTTTGAGTCATTTATATTCCTTATTTGGCCCATACATCACCCCAATCTCCAGATAAAGCACCTTTTGCATAATCGGTTGCTCGGTTCTCAAAGAAGTTGGTATGTGTTGGTGCATTAATCATTTCTTCTACCCACGGTAAAGGATTTCTTTTCACTTTAAACACACCTTTTAATCCCAATGAGATTAGACGGCGGTCTGCAATATAACGAATATACTTCTTAACATCTTCGGCAGATAAATCTTCCATTGCACCCATCTTAAAAGCAAGGTCAATGAATTTATCTTCTAATTCTACCATTCTCTCAGCGATAGTATAAAGTCTACCTTTGAGTTCGTCATTCCAAATTTCATTATTTTCTTGTATATATGTTCGGAACAATTTCACCATATTTTCGGTGTGTTGTGTTTCATCAACAATAGACCAAGTTACAATCTGCCCCATGCCTTTCATTTTACCGTGGCGTGGGAAATTTAATAGCATAATGAAAGATGAGAATAACTGCATGCCTTCAGTAAATGCTGAGAATACAGCAATATGAGTTGCAGTGTTCTCTTTTGTGGTGTTATTTGCGGAGATGTCCATGACATAATCATGTTTTTCTTTCATCTCAGCATATTCCATAAACTCATTGTATGTTGTGTCTGGAAGACCCAAGGTTTCAATCAGGTGTGAATAAGCAGCAATGTGTAATGCTTCTCTTGCAGCAAACCCCAAGAGCATCATACGAATCTCTGGTTGTGGAAAGTAAGGTAGATAATTATTAACATAACCACCAGCCACATCAATATCACCTTGTGTGAAGAACCTGAAGATGTGTGTTAGAAATTGTTTTTCTTCTTTAGTTAATTTCTTTTTCCAATCTTTAACATCTTCCATCATTGGAACTTCGGTGTGAAGCCAATGGGATTGTTCATGTTTCAGCCAAGCATCATAAGCCCAAGCGTAGTTAAAAGGTTTAAAATAGGACCGCTCATCGGTAACTCTTGATTGGTGTTTTTTTATCATTTTCTATTTTGTAAACCAAATAATTGTTGCTATAATGTTGACTACAAAGAAATACGAATTTTGCAACATCAACGGCTTGTTTTTGTGTGTTTTATAAAAATCATATAATAATACGGCATGTGCAATTACGAAACCTGGAAATGCCCACTTAAGCCAAGGTAATTGAAAAGCAACTGAAGTTCCTCCAAAGATAAACAATGCAGTTGATATCCACTTAATGTCAAATTGTTTCATTTATCATCCTTCACAAGCAATACAATCATTGCCTTGTGCTAGTTGTGTCATATCAAGTTCTTTAATAACTTGTCGTTCAATTCTTTTTGAAACCTTATCAGCTTTACCAATCTTTTCTGAACGGCAATAATATAAAGTTTTCAATCCTTTTTTCCATGCCATAAAATGAATAGCGTGAATGTATTTGATATGTGCATCAGGCCTAAAAAATACATTTAATGATTGGGCTTGATCGATATATTGTTGGCGGTCGGCTGCGTGCTCGATAACCCATCGTTGGTCGATTTCCATTCCTGTTTTGAAAATATCACGTTCTGCCTCAGAGAGTATATCAAGGTGATGACAAGACCCATCATTAGCAATAATAGAACTCCAAGCATCAGCGTAAGCTTGCTCATTACCATTTGTTTTTTCCTTAATAATTTTATCTAACCATTTATTTTTATTTAAGTGAGAACCTGATAAAGTATCTTGGCGATAAGCATTGGCACGGTAAGGTTCAATAGAAGGAGAAGTATTCCCCATGATAATGGAAGAAGAAGCATTGGGAGCAATAGCCATAACATGACTAAACCTACGACCAGTACCAGCTGCATCGGGAGCTTCACCTCTTTCGGTACCCAGCTGAATATTTGCATCATCTAGTCCTCGTCTGATTGATTTAAAAATTCTATTGTTTGCAACTTTCGCCATAACACCCTCAAAAGCAATATGATTCCTTTGCAAATAAGCATGGAAACCAAGAGCACCAATACCAATGGACCGCTCTCGTTGAGCTGAATATTTGGCACGAGCAATTGTATCTGGGGCATTATCAATAAAGTAACACAATACGTTATCAAGCATCTCAGCAACGTCTTTAAGAAAAAGGGTATCATCTTTCCACTCATCATAGGTTTCTAGGTTTAAAGAAGATAAACAACATACGGCTGTTCGTTGTTCGTTTGTAGGTAAAATAATTTCAGAGCAAAGGTTTGATTGATGAATCTTCAAGCCTAAGTCTTTTAACCATTGCGGCATTTCACGGTTACTAGTATCAATGAAGTGAAGGTATGGTTCACCTGTGTGCATACGAATTTCTAGAATCATCTGCCATAACATTTTGGCCGATACAACTTCTCGTACTTCACCCGAATGTGGATCTGTTAATGTCCAAGAATCATCGGCTTCAGGATCCAACATACATTTTTCAATAATTTCCATGAAAGCATCTGTAATGTTAATGCCATGGTGTAGATTTAAACAACGCTGATTTGGATCACCAGTTGGCTTACGCATTTCTAGAAAAGGAATAATATCAGGATGAGATATATCAAGGTAAGCGGCATAAGAACCACGGCGAGTACGACCTTGGCGATAAGCCAGAGAACTTGCATCATACATTTTAAGATGTGGTAGTACACCGGTAGACTTGTCATCAGCGGATCTAATACCAAAGCCAATACCAACACCACCCCCAAGCATTGATAGCCAATTTGTTTCAGAGAGATTTTCAACTAGACCTTCCGCAGTATCTTCAATATAGTTAAGGAAACATGATATAGGCATACCACGCTTAGAACGGCCAAAAGATAAAATGGGAGTAGAATAAGAAAGCCAATGTTTACTACTGTAATCATAAAGTCTTTGTGCATGATCTTTATTACTCCCGAATGTTTTTGATACAAATGCGAATCTTTGTTGTGGTGAAGTTTCATCTTCCTTCATATATGATTCTTGTAATCGCTTGATGCCTAATTCATCAAATAGTTTATCACGTTCCAAGTCAATTTTAATGCCAAGGTATTCCATAGTATTTGCCTTATTATTGTTATTGTGCTACAAATTCTTTAATCATTGGGAAGATTGGTTCGATTGCATTAACGCATGCGAGAGCAACTTTTCTGTGTTCTTTTTGTGTTTCGATTCCGCTTCGGAGTTGTATATAGTGTACCTAACTTTCATCACCATAACTCCAAATTTCCTTTTTATATTCTTCTGACCATAAATCATAGTACCCGGTCTTTTTCAATTTTTCACGAGCTTTTAATAGTTTATCTCTAGGCTGTACTAGTATTACGGGATATTCACCGTTACTTGTATTCACTCCATTAATGAATCCAGGATTGTCCGGATGATCTTTCAAAAATATCATATGAGGCATTTTTTCTTGTAATCTAGTTATAATACTTAACAAATCATCATCTGTCAAGTTTTTCTTCAAATTATAAAAAATAATTACCTCAAAATCATCAGGAGTTGATTCAATGTATCTTAATATATATAATTCACTTTCATATCCGATGTATGAATAATGAACTTTCTTTTCTTTTAATGCTTTTTTAGCAAAAGGACAAATATTAAATTCACCACCTAGTTCACTTCGTTTTTTTGAAAGCTTTTTTACCCAACCAATTAAATCTTTTTCCAATTCACAAACTCCATCTTAGCTCTTAAATTTATAAAAGTATTTTTATTTACAATATCTTGAATTTCTTCTGGTGAAAAATCATATTCCAATACCATTTCATTAACATCTTTTTGTGTAATGAATTCTGGCCAAATGACAATATTAAAATGATTGTCTATTGCGTGTTCCATCTTCGCCACGATCTCTTTGTTACGAGGTTCGTTATCAAACACTAACGCAACCTTGGACTTGTCCAATACACTAGTAATTGATTCTAAGTTAGAGTCTGCTGTTGCCACACCATTTTCTAAAAACATTGAATCAATAGGACCTTCGGTAACATAAATCATTGCTTCGTTATTGGCACGATCCAATCCAAAGACCTTCTTATTATCATCGTGGAGTTTTAATGTGATATACCTGAGTTTCGATTCACCCAACGAGCGGCCTTGGACAGCCATGAGGTTTTTCTCTTTGTCATAAAACGGAATGACGAGCCGTTTGTCATCTTTATAAAGACCCTCTTTCTCAATCCCAAGAGTTTGTATGAAGGCTGCAAAGTCTTCCGCATAGTATAATTGCGATAGAAAGGTCTCTGGAATCCTTCTTTGCTGAACATACACCTTAGCAAAATGCACCTCTGGTAACGAGTCGAGTGTTGGAAGTTCCAAGGCTTTCTTGAAGATTGGCTTCTCCGTTTTGAATTCTTCAAAGTCCGGTTTTGGATAGTTATTGTTTCCCGTTTCTCCATTTTTATATCTCTCCAATTGATATTCTTGTAATAAGTTGGGATCAACCTGTTTCAAAAAATTATAAAATGTGGTAGATATACCACAATTGTGGCACATATAGAAATAATCGTTCTTTTTACGGAACATAAATCCACGGGCTTTAGTTTTATTCTTTTGGGAATCTCCACAAAGTGGGCACCTAAAGTTATAAAGATCATCCTTTTTACGGGAGAACCTCTGTAATTTGGGGGACACTTGGAGGAGAAAAGTTCTGTCGATGTAAACGCTCATAATGTACTATGATACTACATTAATATTACTTTGTCAATAGATGACCGAAAAGTTCTGTTCCACGGGAAATAATAAATGTCAAGGCAATAATACCACCGGCAATCATCCATTTCCATTGGGAAAGACCATCTACTTTCATGGATTCGGTTTCAGTTTTCTTTAACAATTCTCTACGGAGTTCTTTGATTTCTTCCATAATTCGTAGTTCTGTAATTTGTACTTTATCGATAACCACATCAATACGATCATGAATTTCTTTTATTTCAGCGTCTTTTTCCACTCTACGATTTTCCAAGGCATTGTACATTTGACTGGCATATTTTTCTTGTTGATCCACAAGTTTAATAATAATTGTATCCATCTTATGACAAAGATTTGTCATTGTAACTATCTGTGATTTTAATACTTCTACATCAACCCTAATATTGGTCATTGTATTCATATCAATAGAATCTACCATATTATTTGGTGTTATCTTCTTGTGTTAAAGTTGGTTCAGTATCACGTTTTACCCAAAGTCCGGCTGAGTGTACACCAACAACTGCGGCGATTGTTCTACCAAATTCATCCAAACTGAAGGTAGTGTGAATTATTTGATATATTGCAAAACCAATAACCGCAAATAAACAAACCATCCAAGATACACGACCTAGGTCTAATGTTTGGTTATCTTTTCCTGTTAATAATTGTTTTGCAATATCTATCATTTGTTATTCTTCTGTTGTTCTGTTACCCAATATTGTAATAAATCTAATTGATTCTTTACTTCGTGGTATTTATTGTAGTTTTCGATAACGGTTGTTTCAACGGAACTAAGGTTAACTCCGGAGCCGGATTCATCAATTGACTTGGCGGGATCGGGAAGGTTGTTTTTTGCGGCAGAGTTGAGCAACTCGATAGTAGAATTGTGCAAATTACAATCGCTGTCATTTTTAGTGCTAACATATTTAATAATCTCATCGCCCTTCTCCTTAATAATTTTATCTCTATAAACATACTTAATCTCTATTTGATTGGTTATGTCTTTTGAATTTTCGTTTATTTGTGCAATTTCTGCGTTTTTCTTTTCTAATTGTTTTTTAAATTCGGTATCACTAAATGATACTCCTAGTAAAAATATACTAACTACCATCAAAATAATACCCACGATTCTAACCAAAGCTGGTGTCAAATAACTGGATGTTATAACCTGCGCAATTCTTATTGTAGCTAACTCAGAAAAAATATACAACACTATACCTATTGAAAATGTTAGGTATATGAAAAATGTGGGTATGTAATTAAACAACCAGAGTAGTATTGTCATCATAATATTAATTTAGCCTTTTCGTAATACATTTTTCTACTATCCAATCCAAGATAACCAGTATTAATCTTATGTGTCATACCTTCAATGTCATCAGCATCACATTCTTTATTAATATTGTTTCTTTTCCAATAAAAACAGGCCGACTCGATTGCACCGGCTAAAGTTTCACAATAAGCAACTGTTTTATCTAATGGTAATCCCATGTAGTCAGCATATGCTTTATAATTATCATGAAAGGTGGTTTGTATGGCACCACGGCCACGATACAACCATCCATCTCCACTTGTTTCTACTCCATTACCACCTCTGTTTGCATAAACATGATTTGCAATTTTTTCTGGTTGGTGTGCATATTGATTTGCAACTACTATACTAAGAAAATAATGTGGCCAAGTTTTCATTAAACTTTGTGGACCATAATTTAAATTTTCTTTTAGTACTGTAAACTCAACCGATTCAACTGCACATTGTGCTAAAAATCCAGCAATACGATTCTTTGTATTAATCTCATACTTAGGCAGTAACCCATTTAACGTTTCACATAACATATTTAAATTTGTATTATGTGGTAGTATCGATTGAAGTTGTTCTACTGTTATCATTTTTTTCTATCTTAATCCAACCATCATCTGAAAATTCAAAAGTTCTGCGATTCTTTACGCTAACATATATGTTATGGAACTCTACTCTAATCCAATCAGCAAGAGATACATTGTCTAAACCTTGTACTCTTAAAAATAACACATTTGCTGCTTCTACCACTTCTGCTTCTAAACCAAATTTCTCTTTAATTCTTTTTTGTATGTCAATCACTTAGGTGCCTTACGAGTAGCCATTCCCATTAGAATTGGACTACGTTTCTTTTTTCTATTGACAGCAGTAGCACTTGCTGGATCAGTAGAACTTTGTGCACCAGTTACATTAGTTGGTCCAGCAGAACCACCACCTACAGCACCAGCACCCATTTCATTAATGGAGGTTTCACCTACCGAACCGGCAAGCACGTCTACTAAGTATTCTTTAAATGATTTCATATCTTCCTTAATATCTCTGCAATATTCATATCAACTGGTATGTTAGATGTATGAATGTTTTTTCCGTTGATGCCATATATCATTTCTGGTAATATATTTAAATATAATAGAACTGTTTTTAATATGTCGTAATCACGTTCATCTATTCTATAAAATAATATTCTTGCAGTCACTTCCGGACCAAAAACATTATTTAATAAAATTACATGGTTTAATATCAATCGTTCTTTAAGAATTTTACTAATCTTATATCTACGAAATAACCTTTTCAGGTATTTGGTTCTTTTGATATCACCTTCAAATTCAGACATTACGCAATTTGGTGAACTATAACACTTCATTGCGTACATCATAAAATTATCTTCATTCAATTCTTCAAACATTATTATCATTCTTTACTTACTTATGGTTGTCGTGGATCTAGCTCACCTTCAGGTCCTTCAAAATCAATATTGCCTTCATCGTCTTTTAATATTGCATCTAATTCTTCTTCATCCACTATACAAGCGTAGGTTTCATAGAAACCACTTTCACTAATACCATAATTATAATACAAGTAATATTCTGTTTCATCACCATGGTTAGGTGAAGTTACGTTACCATTCAATTCTGCACCCCAACGAGCACCAAACTGATCTAACGCTACAACTTCTTCACCTTCCGATTCATCATCAAAAATGACCTTTGGTAAAAAAATACTATACATTTCTAATATTCTACTAACTTTCATCCAACCACCATATGGATTAACCCATTGTCGAGAAAGTTCAGCCGCAATATTACGATTAATCTCATTGCGTGTTGATTCTTTGGCCAAATCGACCTTATCCTTGGAGATGGATACAACAGGAACATTGTATCCACCCTCGGAGATAAATTCACCAAATTTTAACATTAAAGACCGTTTACAATAGAACCAAAACTTGTGTTACCGGAACTTACGTTAGAAGCTATAGGATTACCTAAGCAAACTAATGTTTCTTTGAGGTAACGAACGGTGCCATCATTGTTTGTTTTCTTTTGAATGTGAACCCAACCAGCAGCGAGATCACCTACAGGTGCAACTGAACTATTAGCATTTGCAGCACGAGTTCCGGTTACCAAAATAGTATCTTGATTATAGGTATTTGCATAAGCGGTTGCACCATAATTAATTGCTTTATCAAACTCAACACCAAAACCAACTGATACTGTATTAAATAAATTGGTTGACAATGTTATAGTATTACCGCTTATAGTAGAAACTTGAGTGTTGGATGCAAAGAATCCTGGATATCCATTACCTGCTGTGCCACCAGGAACTGCAAATCCACCGGACATGAAATAAATATATTGTCCTACAGCAACACCAACGTTAGCTACGTTATTTTGAGCTCCATCGTTGTATACTACGGAAATTACATTGTTGCCTGCTGTGTTACCTGTACCAACGTAAAGTTGTACTACTTCTCTTGTTTGACGTTCCATATTACATTTTGGTTTAGAATTTGGTGCATCCGTATTTGACCATGCTGGCATTTTTTTCTCCTTAATTAGCCTTGGTTATCTTTATATTTATCTTATTTCTTTTCTGCTTTATTACTGTCTTTTTTGTCGTCCTTCTTATCATCCTTCTTTTTGAAAGGATCAGGTTGACCTGGACGCAATCTCATCATAGGATCAATTTCTACATCATCCCGTTTTTCACCAGTTAGTGTTGTTCCGCCGGTCATAACTGCTGCGGCATTAGGTTTATTCTCACCAGCACTATCTTTTTCATCTGCTTTGTCGAACTTAGGTTTCTTACCATAAGTTGCAACCGATTTATCTTCCTTTTCATGGTCGACCAAATCTTCTTTGACCATTCTTTTACTTTTATACAATGCCTTAATCATACGAGCAGATTTAGACAATTGACGGGTTCTTTCTGAAATGCTAGGATCAGTATCAGGAACCTTGGCAATTGCAGCTTGTGGATCCATAACATCTTCGTTTTTCACTATAGGTTCATTACCCATACGGAATGGTTTCTTTTGTTTAGGAACTTCTAAACCGGATTTAGTTTTAGTGAAGTCATATTTGGCGGCTTTCTTTTGTAAATCCGTCATTTCAGATCCTTCTCTATTCAAATGTTTCTGTAAACGGTCGATAGCAGAAGTCATGCCCTCACCACTTTTAGATTGTTGTTTCTCAATATCATCATGCTTCTTTTTTCTCATAGCTTGGTCATAAGCAAAGGTACCTTTTGGTGCTGGATTAAACATACCAGAGAACTTTTTCTTACCGCCTTCTTTTGGTGATTCACTCATTTGTACTGATTCTGGCGTCAAATGTCCCGTTTGTGAACCCTCTTTTTTGATAGGAGTTTGAGTGTGTACGGGTTTAACTATATTAAACTTTGCGGCCTTATCCAATTCACCTTGGCGAACTGCTGTAGGTGAGTGTGCTTGTTTGGAACGAGTATCACCATCCGATTTATCTTTAGTGATATCTTCATTCACATGATGTTGCTTCCACACAATGAATTGTTGGGATTTAGCATAAGCCACTTTTTGATTTGTTGGAAGTGTACTGGGATTAATACCTCTTGACATGAGATATTTGTCCAACATAGCACTTTCATTTAAATTATCTTCAAACATATGATTCTTTTTCCAAGTTTTAAATTCATTTGATTTAGCATGAGATATTTTAGTGTCCCTAGAAACAAACTTAGGATTAATACCCCTAGAAGAAAGGTAAGTACTCAAAGAACCATCTTCGGAAACCTGACTCTTTGCAGAATACTGTCCTAATTGGCCAGCGTCCACATTAGCGGACTTTGCTGGCTCAGGATTCTTTTTAACGATATCTTTAAATTTTTTCATGGTTTTTATTTGTTTTTACCTAAATCACTCTTAATTTTCTTGAATGATTGACGAGCTAAATCTTTTGCACGACTCATTGGTGTGTGAACTGCACCAGATTTATCGGTAACATCTTTCTTTTGCTTTTCCCAACCAGGAGTACCAGCAATTACTTTTTCTTCAACTGGTTCAACTTCTTCTTTCAATGAAGATAAATGTTTATTCAAATCATGGAATTGGCCATGAGCAACCAAATCACCCTTAGGACGGCCAAGGTAATCTTGGTCAGGATGATGCATCCATTCACCATAACGGTCTACACTAACGATACCATGTTTTGGATGTGTAACTTTTGTATGGTGATAATGTTGACTAACACTCCAACCTTGCTTTTTAGCGTGAGCAAAATCATCTTCATTAAGGTGTTCAACTTCTTCATTAGATGTTACCAAACCGCCAGGAATATGTTTATTTCTAAAGTCGGTTACTTCCTTGTCCCGCATCTTATATTGTTTACTGCGGATACTTTTTAATTCTCCACGAACTTCTTCGCTTTTGAGTTGTTTGTCATCGGAGAAATAAGTTTGTGGGGGAGTTGCCAAATTGTCATCAAGCTTGATATCAACTGGACCTGGATTAGTAGAAATCTTTTGCTTTTCTTTTGTATCAGCACCTTTGTCAACTTCGTTTGGAATTGATTCTTCACCAGAAGTTACTAAATTTACTTTGAAGTTTTTGAAGGCATTTAATTTTCCGCCTTCAACACGACCTTTTAACATATCTGTTGTGGTTTTGTGTCCATTTTTATCTTGGATAACTTCAATTTCTTCATTACGAGCCTTAGCAAGGTTATCTTTGTGTGAAATAGAATCTTTAGGGGCAGACTTAACATCTTTCATTGACAATGGCTTATCGCCACGCATTTTGCGTAAGAAAGCGGGAACATCGGACTTCTTAACTTCTTCACCATAAACTTCATGAGATACTCCACAAGCTTTCATAAACTTGTGATGGTCAAAACGTGGATTTTGTTGAGCAAAAATGGCAGCATGATGGCCAGCTAATTCTTTGCGCTTATCGTGACTATCATTTGCACGGATTAAATCAGCAACCATTTGAAAGTCTTTACGAGTTGCGGCTTCATCCAATTCAACTTCTTCTTTAAGTTTATTAGCAAAATATTTTCGTGCTTCCGGTTCGTGTTCTGCAGCAGCAGCGGCAATCATTTTTTCTTGGTCGGGATGGCCAAACCAATCGTTATATTTTACACCTATAGCATTACTTGCACGGTGATGTAATTTTCCAGCGGAAACATGAAAGTGTAAGTTTCCAACTGTTTTACCTTTATTTTTAATTGGAAAATCTTTAGTTTCTGCAGCTGCACGGCCTAATTTATACGTTGAGGCTTCTTCTAATTGGTCAAATTCTTCATTTTTGTTTTTATAAGCGGCCGCAGTTCTTTTCATACTATTTACTCTTTTTGCAGTATGGGGAATAACTTTTTTGCCAAATAATGATTTTACGCCATCATAAGCTTTGCTTGCAAGATATCCTCCAGCAACGCCAACAGCTGTCATAGTAATAGGATCCATTTCGTCTAAAGGTTCAACATCTTCTTTAAATTCTTCACCTTCCCACTCATCAGAAGAATCTTCTTTCATGGCTTGCTTAGTAGCAGTAGCATACATAACATTCTTCCAATTCTTACCATAGCGTTGTTTCAGTCCAGCTTCATCACCTTTCATGGACATTACAATCTTTTCACGCTTGGCTTTCTGCTTGTCAGACATTTCTTCTTCACCAAGATTATTGTCGGTGAAGATTTCTTCTGTACCAGTTGCTTTGTTCTCGGTAATTGAAGCTTTGAGTTTATCAGCAAAAGTCATTTCTTCTGGATGATATTTCATACCAGCAGTAGCACTCTTTTTAATGGATCCATCTGGATTTCTTTTGGTCTTAGCCGATTTATCTAAAGTGTAATGTGCAGTAGAAACTTTACCACCACCTTTAATGAATTGATCAACTGCACCAGATTTTACTGAACCATCTGGATTTCTTTTTGTTGTATGTGTTGTTTCATCTAAGTCGGTATCTTCTTTTTTCAAACAAGATTTATCAACCATCTTCTTGATGAGTTTCTTATCTTCCACCTCATCATCATGAACAGCAACCTTTTCATCAGATTCACCTAAAATTTGTGGTGCAAACGGATTCTTTGGTTGCTCAACTGGTTGTGGCTTAACTTCTTGTGGTGTTTCACCAAGAACTTTATTGACTGCATCAATCATTGATTGTGATACTGGGTTATTTGAAAACATTTTATTCTCCGTTATCCTACTGGTTTCTTTTTCTTTTTTATTTCAACACCGATTAAATTACCTTTATTGTCACCCATTGGTTCTTTATTAGTGGATCCTCCGAGAACACCACCGACACCCATCGAACCTGATTCGGCTGGGGAGTCGATAGATTCTTTCTTAATCTTGTTTCTAAAATACTTAAAATCTGCTATTTTTGGAGTAAAATTTCCACTCAAAGGATTAGGTGATAACGCACTACTTCCTGGCATTGCTGCACTAGAAGGTTGTGCATTACTATATTCTTGACTTTCACCCATTGCTTGTCCTAGACCAGCACCTGCTGCAGCACCTTGGCCACCGGCACGGGTATCAAAACTCTGTCCTACTCCATCCGGTCTTGCAACACGACCAGCACTTAAAGATGTGTTACCACGCTTCTTTACTTTTTCTTTGTCGTTGTCTTTTTGGAAGTTGGGTTCTTTTGGGATTGGACTGATTTTGAGCGTTGGTGCACTTTCTTGATAAGCACCTGACCAGGCACCTCCGGTAACACCTTGTTTTCCGTTGGGGTCTTTTCTTGGTCCTGTGTTGCCTTTAATTTGGTCTTGGTTTCCGACAAGGGAACCGGAGTTATCTGGGGAGATATCGGCTGGGCCTTTGGCGTTGAGGCCTGAATTGTATCTACCGATGGTTTTGATATGAACAGGCTTCGAATTAGTTTTAACATTGTTTTCCTTAAATAGTGAGGTAATTCTTTCATTAATGTCCACTTTATTATTTCTAGTGAACCAGTCATCCGCAATTTCATTGATTACTGTTGAATCTAAGAAAAGTTTGGTTGTTAGATATATCTCTGTAATATCTTCTTCTTTTGTTTCTATTTTATCAGTATTATCAAACTCGATAAAATTGATAAACGATTCATTGAAATATTTAGTGTTTCCTTGTGCTTTCAACCACTTATCTTGGCGGATTGATTCGGTCATCATTCTGGTCAACATAGAATTACGTTCTTGGCTGGCTTCATTTGTGGTGTTCACAAAGATCATCAAGGTTTCGTAACCAAGTTCTTCTAATTCTTCTTTGATATAACCAATACGGTTATTATCGTCAGCTGGACCATTAATAATGAGTGGACCACGGGTCCTGATACCTTCTTTGCGGAAATCATTGGATTTCTCTGATAATTTCTGTTTATCCGCCAAATACTCACAGGCCTGTACTAGGTTGAGTTCAACAATCTTAGATTCAGCAATGGCTTCACGGATGATAATATCTTTACCTGAACCAGGTCCACCAGTTACAAAGATGGCTCTAAACTGACCACGGTCCACGGATTCATTTAATCCCATACCATTGCGAACATCTTTCAGTAATTCTCTTGCATGGTTGTCTGGAACGTGAGATGGAACACCAGGTCTAAAGGAATGAAAGTTATTGTGTTTTGCATGTTCTCTCATTTTGGTACCAGACATACCTTCTTCACCTTCAGCATCCGGATCACGATGACCAGCAGAAACGACATCAATCTTTTTGAAATTGTAATATCCGTGGCGGCCGTGTACCCCGTTATATCGGTTTAATAACTCGTGCATCTCTTTAACTCGGTCGGAACCTGCAACATAGACCACATGGTCATGTCCCGCTGCATGTAGTCGAGCTAAATGGTGAAGAATAGTTGGCCTATCTTTTGAAGAAGATTCAAAATGAGTACCTGGAGAATATCTTCGGAGATGTTTTAACTTTTGTGCTGGTGATAATGGATTTTTTTTGCTGTCTTGTGAATGTGAAGTTATGACAACATGCTTTGCTTGACGTTTTTCGGCTTCAGCACGAACCTTGTCAATTAATTTTAAGTGACCAGTAGTGGGAGGATTCATGCGACCAAAAGCAACTACGACAGGTTTATGTGTAGCTTCTTTTTCTTCAATTAGTTGTAAGAATGTTTTCATACTTGTTTTTTAATTTTCTTTGGTTTTAATGTACCTTCTGTACCAACCAATTTAATTGAACTGGCCATTGCTTGTGAATTAAATTTTGCACTCACATTTAATAAATGGTGTCCAAGTGTATCATTTTCATTATCATGAGCATAAACACCAAAACCATTTTCTCCTGCTGGTTCAAAAGTAAAATGATGAGCTTTCTTTAATAAATCAACGTGTGAAGAACCTTCATCAGATTCGTGTGAATGTGCTCCATATCCAGTTTTTTTCGTACCATAACCAGAAGTTATTATGTATGGCACTCTTTCGTCTTTGTTTTTCTCACTTGCTCTAAAATGGTGTTGTAATAAATGTTGGCGAATTTTTTCTTGGTTTTCTTTATTGTTTGGATCGGAAGCCATATTCTTCAATTCGTTCATGTAAGAATCACGAACACCAGATAATACTTTTCCACCTTCTATTTTAGCATCGTTTAAATGAGATTCATTTCCTTTTCTACGAAGCCATTCTTTTCTTCCACCTTCACCTTTTTCACTACTTAAAGGTAAATGTCCTATTCCCTTTTTCTCGGCAAATTCGGTCAATTTATCATAAGCTTCATCGTGCCATTTTTTACCAAACCCTTCGGAAGTTTCTTGTAATCCTCGATTCGAAATTCTTTCGGTACCTTTTCCTTCGGTACTTTCTTTATTTGATTTTGCTGAAATTCCAGGAAATATTGTTCCAAATTTTTTATGTGGAACTTTAAGCATAACATCTGGTGGATGATCTTCACTTCTGATATCTAATCCAGTAATTCTTTTAATAGCTCCTTTTCCTGAACTAATATGAACACTCTTTGCTTTTGTTAAATCAATACCTTTTCTTTTATATTGATTTATGGATCCTTGAGCCATCATTTTTGATCTTTGTTTTTGGTCCTCGTATTCTTCTGGATCAATTTTACTTTTTGACTCATCGTGCATTTTTTGATTAGCCGCCTTTTCTTCTTCAGTTTCACCTGGACGAGTATCTTTTAAACCAGCAGCTTTAGCCAATTCTGATCCCAACAAATATTCATTGACATTTGCACGGTGTGTAGCTAATTTGTTTGCGTCACCCAAACTTCTTTTTACTATATCATCTACAGATTTTTTAATTTTAGGCGACATTTTTTCGAACAATAAAGAAAAACCAATCATTTTATGTTATAACCTTTTTTTCTTAAAATTCTTATAGCTGAAGATTCATTACTCGCTGTTATACCACCAACATATTTACCATTTGAATATAATCCATAATGTCCCTTTTCTTCTTCTTTACGAATATGTAGTGTGTGGCCAGTTAACTGGTGTGAAGCAATTGCACCATGTAATGGTTTAGAATATTCTTTAAATGATTTCATTGTGTATCGTTTTCGTAATCTACTTTAATTGTTTTTTTCTTTGTTTCTTTAGTTTTAGGTTTTTCTTCTGGTGAAGGTTTTCTAACTTTTAACAAGTTGGCTTTAGCAAATTCTTTACGATTAACCAGTTTGGTTGGTTCTCCTGCATGATTGACAACAAATCCTTCGGGACCTGTTGGTTTATTATCTATATGATGTTCCAAACCACCAGTATGTTGTTCCAATGTACCCACTAGAACATTTTTTGCTTGTTGTAAATGGTGATGCATTTTTAATATAGCTTCATAAGATTTTTTATGTTTTTCAATATGATTTAAATGCGTTTTCAATTCAGTATCTCTACGAGATTGAGCAATTGGAGTTTTTAATGGTTTCGATTTATTTAATTTAGCATATACATTTTGAATGTGTTTCTTTAATCCATCAGCCGAAGGAACTTCATCTGTTCTAACTGTGTGGTTTATGTATGTAGCTAGGTGGCCAGTTTCACCAGCGTGTGGTGCAACGTCCGCATACATTTTATTTTTGTGTGCTTGATGAATTCTATCTGCAGCATCCAATTCATTGTTGAATTTTTCTTGATCCGCTTCAGAATAATGGACTTGTTTTGTATCCATATTTGGAGACTTTTGCCATACATCTGGATGCGTACCAAAATTATGTAAATCCGGATGTGGATCTGCACTCATGGAAGATATATCTTTGCCGTGATATTGTGTATGTGTTACTACGCCAATTTTAGATTTTTTAATCTTATCTGCTTCCTCACCGCTAGCAGTATAGGTAATAGTATTTGGTGTGAACGATACTTTGCCACCCTTCTTTTGCTCAATATCACCAGAGTGCATGATATCTCCTTGGTATACACCAGTTTTGGGGGATACCTTTTTAAGGTGATCTAGTGCTGCGTGGAGTTTTTCGGTGAGACCTGGTGCGTGTCCATGGTTCTTCTCAATATCTGCATGAGTATAGTTTATCTTTGGTTTAACATTGAAAGCAGACTTTGTTGCCACAAAAAACTTACCATTTTCTGGATGGCGGCCAAACACTATTGATGGACTACCATCGTATTTCATGGTTAATGCGGAACTATTACCACCAGATTTAATGTGGTGATGAGCTTGTCTTAATGCAGCCACGGCATGATTGAAACCTTTAGTTCCATGAAATAATGGTCTATCCTCAGCATGGTGAATATGCTTAAGTTTTGCGCCTTCTTCGGCTTCTTCTTTGAGAAAGGTTTTAAACGACTGCATTAGTTAGGATCTTTCTAGATGTGCAACACACTTTGGTTGCCGGTTTACTTATTTATACAACATTTAACCTAACCTTCTTAAACCGTAGAAAGGTTCGATTAGATACATAGTAACTAAATTGTTGGGTTTTTAGTCACTTCAACCTTTGGAAAATACTTAACATAGTAATCTTTATCAGAATTTCTACGATTTTTAATATTTGAACTGATTTCCTTATAAAAATTCCAAGCCAAAGGTATAAAAACAACAGGAGATTCTTTTGAAATCCGGTCCAATTCCGATATATCTTTGATTGGAATATTTGTTCCTGGTGTATATAGTCCTTGTTTTAACTTGTTATCATCAATGATGAAATCTAAAGAAATGTCACCAAAGTTTAAAAGTGTGTTTCCTTTGGCTGCAGCACCATAACCAACAAGGTGATACTTCTTTTCTCGAAAATCATTAATAACAGTTTTCAATTCGGATACGATATCTTCGGCTTTATTTCCATATTTCAGATAAGTTACATAGGTATACAAACCTTGTTCTTCTTCTAATTTTAACCGATTAACAATACCAGGTGGTATGCTAGTAGCCATGGTATGATTTTTAGAGAAAACAAACACATAACTGGTACCATGGATGTCTGTCTTAAATACATCGATTAATTTTAAACCAACTCTTTCGGATAAACGTTTCATTGAATTACAGTTAAAGAATGAAATGTGTTCATGATAGATAGTGTCAAATTCATTATTAACTATCATATTCGCTTGGGAGGTCTGTATGAAGATTAATCCATTATCTGATATATCTTCTTTACAATTTAATAAGAAATCATATGGATCTGAATTATGAGCAAAAACATTTTGAGCCAAAATCAAATCAAATTTATTATCAAACAAACCTTTTTTATAATAATCACAGACAACAGTATGATTCTTTGAGCTCAACTCAAATAGGTTTTTAGCTGGGTCGATTCCATAAGTTTTCAAATTCAAATCTTTGAAATGGTTTAATTGTGTACCATCATTACAGGCAATATCTAGAATGTTTGTTGGTTTTTCATTATTTAAATTTTGGTAATAATCACAAATATCTCCAGCAAAAACTTTACTATAATCATTTAATGTTTTTGATGTGCCCGAAACATAAAGATAATTCTTAAACAATAAATCAGGATTAACAGCAATAGATAATTGTGTATGGAAACATTCATTACATAAATTTAATTGTAATGGATATTTTTCTTCGTAATTATTAATATTAGTTTTGTATGAATTAGCCAATGGTTGGTCATTTAAATCCAATATCAGTTCTAAATTTTTAGAACCACAACATAAACATTCATTTAACTTTTTGTAATCCATATCAACCCTGATAATCAAAATATGTGTTTCTTTTTACTTTTACGACACTATCATCCTGTATACACAGGTTTACTTCATTTGTTATAGATTCAATTGTTTCATTAAAAGAAAAGTGATAAGTTTTTTCAAATTTAGAACAATCAACAATAAAATTATAGGTATCCGTACTGCCATTATCAATCACTGGAATATTTAAAATACCACCTACTGTGTTAGCAATTTCACCCACAGTTGAATTAAATGAAGCAAGATTATATATTCCCGAAATAAAATCACTCATAATAATTCTATGTAATGCTCGACTTAAATCTTTCAATGCCAATATAGGACGTTTCACATCCTTATTGGTTACATTGATAATTCCATTAGTGAGTGCTGAATAGGTCATAGCGTTAATCATAACATCGGTTCTAAGTACTGGAGATTCACCATTGACCGTACCAAACCTAAGTCCGATCACATTCTTACCTTGGCGAATCATACTTTCAGCCAACATATCTAAAGATATTTTGGTCAAATCATAATAATTGACAAATGAATAATTCATCATATCTTCGGTAAAACTAGTTTCGATTTCAGTATCTACACTATACACGGAAGATGAACTAGCATAAATTAATTTTTGGCTATCATTCAACTTACTGGTTAAATTTTTAAAGTTTCTAACATTATTATCCCAAACCCCTTTTAGTGGACCATCACAAGACAGTACACTAGAATGTCCCGCTAAAAGAATGATATGAGTATATTTACTTAGAAATTCTTTAGATAGTAAATTATAATCTTGTTTTTTACTTCCATAAACATCAACATTAAAATAGGTAGACAATAATAGTTTCAGTTCGGAACCAATATAACCGTGGCCACCAATAATTAATACGTTAATCATTATTATCCTAATTCTAAAATTTTACGAGTATGGAAAGTTTGTGCACAAATTCCTTCTGTATCTGGTAATATAAATTGACTATACTTCTCCTTATTCTCTAAAAGATACTTTGGAAAATATGAATCAAAAGATACAGACTTGAATGAATTGATATTTCTATCCAAACAATCTTCACCTTTGGCTATATGTTTATCTATATCTATATTATCTATAACTCTTGGAACATTTAATTCTGAATGTGAGAAGTTTGAAATTTTGCTTTTAATCCAAGCTTCATCACCTAGATAACTAAAATGCCATCCTGCATGGTGAACATTTACCGATCTATCTCCAGGTATAGGTCCAAAATATGCTATTGGAGATAAATTGCCTTGGCATCTATTTCCTTTAAACGCTTTACCCCATGCAAAGTAATGTGAATGGTGTGCATGTTCTACATTTGTATCCATGTAGTTGAATTTAAAAAAGAACGCAGGAAAAAGTAAATTATAGAATGAATAATCCGTAGTTTTCATTAACGCAATTACTTCTGGTCTAGGAATCTCATCCACACAACGACACATCAAAACAATATCATCAGGTTGTACATCTGTAAGTCCCAACCTTAACTGTTCAAATTGCCAATGTTCATTATCCCAAAAGTTTGCATGTTTTGGACTTTGAACTTTAATATATTCAATTTTATCCAACCATTTTGCATATCGATCTTTGTGAATCTCAAAGTTATAACCTTTATATACATTCGAAAATGTATGATCACTTTCAACAATAACAAATTTATCCACATAGTCATATAAGATTGATAGTCTAATTTCCAACATATCATAATCGTTGCAAAAGATAAAATTATCTATAACTTTCATTAGACAAGTCCCCTCAAAATACTATACATATCATACGTTGGAACATAACCTAACGATTTCAATTTTGATACATCCAAAACCATATTTTTAGTTTGTACCTTTTTATGAAATTCTGCGGCTTCGATAGTATTGAAGTTGGAGGTCGAATTCAATATTTGTTTTACATATTCCAATGATTGTTTGAGATAAATCTTTTCGCCATTGGCTACATTGAATATTTGATTAACTTCACCGGAACCAATTATTAAATTAATTGCAGAAGCCACATCATCTACATGAATATAATCTCGATATAAATCACCACCATCATATAAATTAATATCTCGATTTTCTTTGATTTCATTAATCATATACTGTAAGGCATTCTTTTTCTTTGATACTTTCATATCACTTATACCCAATACATTACCCAATCTTAGAATACGATATTTCAAACCAAACGTTTCACAATATGAAATTAATAATTGTTCGGCTGTTCGTTTCGTGATTGAATAGAATCCTTTTGGGTCGCAATGAGCAGTTTCTTTTGCTGGTAGTGGAACATCACCATAAACGAACCAGGAACTAATGAAGTTAAAGGTTACGTCTTTACCTTTACAAGACTCTAATGTTTCAATGAGAGTTGATAGGTTGGTTTCTATGTCAAGGTAAGGATCGGTGTGAACATTGTAATTGTCAATCGTTGAAATGAAATAAACAACTTCATTACTTTTTACTTCATAATCATTTCGATCATTGACAATTACATTAGGTGTTAATTCGGCATAACGGCCTCCAACAAAGCCTTTACCTAATACACTTATTCGTTCCATTTTTTACATACCTTTTCAATATAGGATAAGATTTTATCATTCCACAAAGGCGAGCAACCAATAAAGAATACATTACTTAGTGCCAAGTTGCCATTTGGATATTGTTTAAAATCATCTAGATGTTTATAACCAGGGTGTAGTAGAATGTTTCCAGCAAAATAGTTTCTTGTTTGGATCTTGTTTGATTCAAAATGTGAAACCAACAATTCTTTCATATCTTGTGATTCACAGAAGATGGGAACACCAAACCAAGAAGGATCAGAATAATTAGAAGCTTTGATTACACGAGCGCCTTGAATATTATCTTCAATAAACTTCTCAAGTTTTAATTTATATTCTCTGCGCTTTCCTTCCAACATATCAAATTTCAATAATTGTTCGATACCGATAGCACCTTGTAAATCTAAAGGTTTCAAGTTATAACCAATATTAGTAAAAACATATTTGTGATCAATGACACCATCATAGTCATTCAACCAGTTATCAAATCGTTTACCACAAGTACCACACTCCAATAGATTATTAGAACCGACACAATAACAATCACGACCCCACCAAGAAATGCTTCGGGCTTCTTTAATGAAATTTTCATCATTAGAACATACCATGCCGCCTTCACCCGTTGAAATATGGTGTGCGGGATAAAAAGATGTAGTCCAAGCATAATACAAGTCAGTAATTAATTTGCCGTTCCAGTTTGTTCCCAATGAATCACAATTATCACCCAATAAAATGATATTATGTTTCTTACAGATTTCAACAAGTCGGTCCATGTCAGGAGGATTACCTAAGACTGGAGATACAAAGATTGCTTTAGTTTTTGGTGTAATCTTACCTTCGATTAGATCAACATCAAAATTTAAAGTATTTAATTCGATATCAATAAAGACTGGCTTCATGCCATTCTGAACAATAGGTGCAATTGTTGTTGGAAAACCAACAGGAGATACAATAATCTCATCATCATTTTGCCAATTGAACTTCTTCTTCATTGCAGTAATCAACACCAAGTTGGCAGAACTGCCAGAGTTTACCATATGTGAATACTTAACATTAAATCGTTTACTGAATTTGTTTTGAAATTGTGCTACTTTTTCACCAGAAACAATCCACTTACCATTAAGTAGAGTATCGATAGCTGCATAAATTTCTTTGTCGTCCCAGTATTGGCCCGAATATTGAACAAATTCACCATCAACATAATTGTCATAGTTTTTTACATATGCGGGTTGTACTTTTTGTGATAGTGCTTCAATCATTTGATGAATAATCATTTCATTCCTTTGTTAATTAATATTTTACTATTATACGTTGTAATAATTTCTTATACCCATACGGCCGTGGAAACCTAAGCTTCGGCCCAACCAAGGGTTTTCTTTTCCTGTCCAAGGAGAAATAATGGAAGGATTTTCAACTGACCATCTGTCTGCAATTTCATATGGAGCAAATTTGAGGTTATCTTCTTTCTCAAAAATGTCTTTCCACAATCTACATATAATAACATCTTCGGGTATCTTAGGCAAGTCATTCTGTAAAGTATGGATGTTCGGCATATTAATATTACCATACGATTCAGTATCATAGGGAATATCTCTGGCAATAAGTACGTCATACAACTTACGGGAACGTAAACAAAATCCTCCGTTACCCACAACACCATCATCCCAAGTAGCACCAATATAATCATAATCTAAAAACGAATCAGTCCAAGCATCAGCATTAACTGCATATCCATCAGAATGTATAATCAGATTAAAATCTTCAGTACAAAGGTGTGGACACAATTTTAAGGTGATGAATGAATATTGTTTTTGCCAGTCGGTAAATTTAGGTATCTTAACCCAAACAACCGGATAGATACAATTTCCAGGAAAAGGAATATCAGAAAACCAATAAACTTTTGTTATATCGACTTTATCTTTTAGTGTTTGAATAGTTCTATCGAGCGCATATATTGTTGGCTCATATGATAGTGCATCAATGCAAGTAATACTTAATGACATATTTTTCCTAGTATTTGTCTTTATAACCGTGTATGATTTGTGGTTCTACGGAGGCGTCATTCAGGTGAAAACAATGTTCATCACCAGGATACCAAGTATTATAGAAATATGGATTAACCGAATATTGTTTACCGCATAATAAGTATGAATAGGTAAAGAAACAATCCATCCAACCAATTTGTTGATACATGTTATATTGGATAGAATCAAAATGAGTATTAACCCAATTGACCAATTTAGTATAATTATCAACAAATGTACTGACTTTGAAAATTGTACCACCACAGGTTCCATATCCTGAAACGTTTGGTTTTACACCTGAAAAATCTTCTATGTGTTGTGTGAAGGCAGGAGCAAACGGACATATAGCGGTGTATGCAGCAACTTCCCAATTTGGATCTACTGTAATCTTACCTTTAACTAGAACATCATCCTCAACATACATCATATGTGTTGTATCGGTCTTAATAAATGCGACATACATCCGCTTCATCATTTCTAATATTTTATCTTTTCTGTAACCAAAATCACCAACAGGATAACCAAGTTTTAATTGTGAGTGTAATAGATCGACATTATTATTTTTACAAATATCATAATAGTCTGGACCAGAATCACAACTCAACAAATAATAACTATCCGGATGAAACTGCCGAATACATTTAATTGCATAGTCGGCCGCTTCTAATTTATTTGAAGTTTGGTGGTAAAAACCTAAAGTAGATTCACTCACTTCTCTCTCCAACAACCATGAATGAATCATTCAAATCACGATCAGAAACAAATACGTTAATATAACCTCTTGATTCCATATAATCTTTGATAATTTGTGGAGTGAACACATGAAGGTGTTTTCTATTGTTCCACGGCCGCCAATATTCTTGGTTGTAATGTGGAAGATAAAGAAACAAAACTCCACCTGTTTTTAACTTTGATGTCCAATAATCAAGAGCTGAAATCCAATCAGGAAGATGTTCTAAACAATGACTAGAATAAATATAATTCACTTTAGTATCGGGTAGATTATATGCTTCCCATTCATCATCAAATAACAAATCAACAGCAGTAGCACCGGGATATGCCCAATCTAAACGATTGCAACCAATATCGTAACCAATACCTTTACAGAAATGTTTTGCAAATGGAATCGCAAACTGTGAAGCATTACCTTCTGATTGAAAGAATGGATAGGTTTTGTTTTTATAGTTTAAAGTATTCATTTAATTTTTCAGTTTTAAAGTCACCAAGATACATCAATTTGGATTTACGGTTTCCGTAAAAATGTTTTTCAAAAGACTTCTCAATTGGTTTATTATCCCAATCACGAATATCCTCACCCCACAAAACCATCTGTTCTTTGTTTAATAAATCGGCAACATTGGAGATACCGGTAAACGTGGAAATAAATGGTAGTGGTGAGTGCTTAATAAGATAAGCATTTGTCATCATCGTACTATTATAATCTAAAAAGATTACATTGTCAAGATGTCCAAGTGTCCAAGATGCACGTCTACTATCAATATCTGCACCATTCCATCTATCACCACAATATGGTTTATCCGATATAGGTAAATCTAATTGTTCCACTTTTAACGTAAAGTCATCATCAATTTCAACATCCATTCTATAATGGTCTTTTAACCAATATTGATAACGGCAAGTTTCAATTGGTCGATTTAGATTCTTTGGATCCTTATCCTCACGCATTGGCCAAGAACTCAATTGAATAATATCTCCATACAGAAATACATCTTCATCAAAAGATACGGAGGTGAATAGGTCTTGATACATTAGAAATTCGGTAATGCCAGTAAACTTCTTCATTTCTTTTCTAATGATAAAATCAAACTTGCCAAACATTTTAGTGACACCAGATAATACTGGCATAACATTTAGAAAGTCACCAAGTTGAGCAGTTCCAGTTAGGTATATTTTCATTCTACTGTATCATTATAATTATTGAACAAAACAAAAGAATCAAGACCCAATTGATGGTCTGGAATAATATTCATATTAAACATCTCAGGTTTCTTCAACATGGACATTAACCACAAGGTCTGGTCATCGTCAATTAAACCTTTTGCTTGTAGTTCAGCCATACTTTCTTTGACTAAACGATTAACTTCAGGCCAAAGATTTCTATGACCAACTTGTTTGGCACCCAAGATATAAACCAGGTTATTAAAGATCACTTCTTCAATTGGTTGTCCTTTTGGATATTCACGGTAACCAAACAATTGGAACTTATCTTCTCCAAAATTGTATGTCCACTTTTTGCTTGCTGGAATCTTATCAGGTGTACGGCAATAGCCAAAGTCAATCATGGCAACATAGTCATTCGTAATCAGGTTAGCATCCAATGCCATCTGAACGAAAAAGGATTTCATGTACATCAGGTGTACATAATTTGGATTCCAATATTCTGGATTAACTCTTTGTGACGGATTGATCTTGGCTTGAAATTCAGGACTTTTCTGAATATCATAAATCTTTTGTTTTTCATCATGAAATTGTGCCAGATAGTCAAAAGGAATAATCTTTGTTTTATCTTCTTTGCCTTTTCTCATGGCAGCAATCCGTTCAACAAAATCTGGATGTGTGTAGATAACCATTTCATTATCTAATTGAGCCATATAACTGAATCGCTCAAGGTAAGTATCCACGGTACGGTGTAAGTAATGTGGGAATCCTTTATCTTGTGTCCAATCTCCACGACCCATATCAAAGAAGAAAGTTACAATGCTAATATCGTTCATAATTTTTCACCAAGTTTTTTAATATATTTTCTCTGGAATATAGGTAATTCAATATCCAAAGTTTTTAATAATTTCGTATTATCTAAAATAAATTGATCTTTAATTTCATGGCCGGTAACAATTAATTTACCAGAACCATAACCTTCAATCAGACTTCTTGCTACATCACCAATTTCAGTTCCATGATTGCATCCTAAATTATATATTCCATTAGGTTTCAGTTCAATGATTTTATTCAAAACTTTACAAACATGTTTGATTGAAATAAAGTCTTTTTTGGCCTTTTCACTTAATGTAAATATAATTTCATTATTGTGTTTTAATTGATCCATACAGAAACCCATAAAAGAATTTCTTCCATATTCGAATCCATAAACATTGGATGCTCTCAATATAGTAACAGAACCACCTAAGTTCAATATATTCTTTTCAGATGATGATTTATTCTCACTATAATAATCAAAGGGATCTAATGCAGAATCTTCATTCGATATTTGTAAATCACTAGTAGTGCCATAAACTTTCCTAGTACTCATCATAATAAAATGGCAATTATTACTCTCTGCCAATTTAGCAACTTGGAAATCAAGGTCGTTCTTTTTACGATAACCTTCAACTTTAAACTCAGGTGTAATAGCACAATTTAATATAACATTATACTTGGAAAAATCCACATTGTCAATATCTGAATATGATATTTTATCCACGGATTTGGTAGAATGATAAAATGATTTGCCAATAAAACTATTCTTGCCAATAATTAATGTTCTCATATTCAAGTTTTATTCTCTAATTTTGTTACCAAAGAAAGCAAGGGATCCTTCTAAACCAATAGGACTTGCGTATACTATTTTTTCTGTATGTAAATTTTGATAAAATGACAACTCAATACAATTACAACCATTAAGTAAATCTTGTAGTACTTTATTGATTTTAATTTTAAAGTTTTCAATTAAACTAAAATCTAAATGCCACAATCGGGTTTCGAGTATGTTACCTAGACCACCTTCAACTCTTGGTGGTAAAAATACATAAGAATCTTTTTGATCTTCTACATCAAACCTAAATTCATCTGTTAATTTGTATCTAGCACACATTTTATATATTCTTTTTGCCTGTATTGAATTCTCAGTTATAAAATTTAATGCCATGATTACAGCACAAGTTTCTCCTAAACTTCTATTACCGGATTCGGAGAATTTTCTAACAGATTCATTTTGTGCGCCATTGATATACACAACACCCATTTTTACCAATTCATCTATTTTTGATTGTTCTGGTGCTTCATACGAAACATCAATAACAACTTTCAAACTGTTTGGACAATACTTATCAATAGAGTTAATGGTGTCGATTGTTTGATCAAACCGTTCGGGGTTTGTAAAGTGTGACAAGGTTGGTTTAGCAATTAATGCTGAAGGTATAATAAAAATTCCATTGTACATATTAATCTTTCAAGGTATTATTGAATTTTTCCCAATTAATTCCAGGTGATAGAAATGGATCAACTTGTGTGGTTAGACCCGGTATTGCGGTCCACAAAGGCACACCTATTCTATGTAGATGTCGAAATAATTCTCTATCTGATAATTCATAATGTCTAATAAGTGGTTCTATTTGTTTATATAATTCTTCTTCAACTGCATAGGTACAACAAGTAGCCTCTGCTGTTCTCCAATGAATATTACTGGCAGTATCAAATGCTATTTTTTTCTCATATTCAATATCATCAGTTCTGGTGTAACGATCCAAATGGTCATAACCATTTACTAATTTCAAATTAGGTAAAGCCAAATCAATCTTTTCAATGGAATCTGGTAAATGTAAATAGTCATCTTCAACAAAATAGATATTACCACCTAATTGTGAAGCAATTTGAAAAGTCGTTCTTAAACTTCCAATATTGCTCTTATCGTTAATCTTAACAACATCAAATTCTTTTGGTATCATATTCAGTTGAATGTCACCATCACCATCATGAACAAATACTAATTTATTAATGTGTTCTTTTGAATATTCAACGGATTTTAAAAATGACTTTAAACAATTTTGTTTTGAATACCAAGGTGGTCTAATGTTTCTGATATTACCATCAGTTTCAAGTTCACAAAGTCTATAAATGATATTAAGCATTAATGAGTCCTAAAAATAATTAAATCTTCAACTCCGTACTTCTTTTCGAAATATTGTTTCATTTCTGGAACACGGTCGTATTGATGAACAATACAATAAGGTTTAGCCGAAGCACCATCAACCACCACATTATTTAAAAATACAGGTCTAGGTTCTAACAGATATGGACCAAATTGTTCCAACTGATCTGGCTTATTAGTTACATGAAGATTACAAGTCCACGCCTCGGAAAGATAAGATCGGTGTGTATATTTTTTATCATTATATGGCAACATATTCAAAAGAATGTTGTAAGCTGCTTGATCCGCAACCCAGTCTGCTCGGTTTACCGACATTTGAAATAACATAGCACATAAATCTCTAATGTGTTCAGAATATCCGGCAAGTGTACCAACATTATATACTGGTTGTTCACTTACCTGATCTAAAAAGAATTGACCAAAACAAGTTAAAATATTGTCGTGATTCCATTTTTCATTCTTGATTTGAATTGCTTCAGATGAGGCCACAATATATGGACCAGTATTGGTTAGAACAGTTTCCAAATATTCACTCGGATTACCTTGAAATACCACATCACGAACATCGGTTGTAATTACATAACGATAATTTTGATGATTGTGTATCAAGTAGGTATAGATATGAATAAATCGTTCCATATGAAACATCATATTTCCAGTACTGCTGGGTTGAATTACTTTAAAACCAGCATCTTCGACTTGTTTGACTGTTTCCTGTGGAGCATTTAAAGCAATAAGGACTTTATCGCCTTGAAATCCGCTTTGGTTGATTGATTCAATCCAAGGTTTTATTTGATTATAATTGTAATTCTTAAATGCACCAATTATGAGGTCTTTTTTTGCCATGGTAAATTTCCATTATATTTTTGTTTCATCAATTCATTATGATGTAAAAAGAATTCTTTTTGAACTGACCTTTCGGTGTTTCCAGTCCGATAATTAAGAGTATACAGGCCATTACTATCATATGTCAAGTTATTTTGGCGGAGAACATGAATTAACATTCTATCAACTTCTGGTACTCCTGGTTCTCTTGCTTTACGATGCCAGATTGGAGTTAGTTGTAGTGCAAGTTCTTTAGGAAAGAAATAACAACCAACATCCACAAAATAATCATTCAGGCACGATGGATATTTACCTAAAGATTCACAATCATCATTACACATATAATTACCATCTTTATCGGTAATCTTACGGAGTGAATATGCCCATTGGTTACCAGATTCAATAACCTTCATCATAGATTCCACATGGTCTGGTTCTAACCAGTTATCTTCATCTAGGAAACATAGATATTCACCTTTGGCCAAATAGGTCGATGCACCATAGATGCGGTGGCCATTGTATCGATCTATTCCTGTTGGGTAAGGTAATTCAATAACATCCACTTCAGGATAGTCCTGCAACATCACATGAGCCTTTGGATGATTACCATCAACCACGACAAGGTGTTGTACATTTTCATATGTTTGGGATTTAACGGACTCAAGAGCTTGCTTGAGGTAAGACGCACCCGTTGTGGGTGTAATCACAGTCACTAATGGTTTCATAATCAATCTTTAGTCAGTTTTAATATCTTTTCTATTTGTGCTTCAATTATCGGTTTACGATTAGGCCAATATATATATTCTTTATCTCCGGTCGAATGTAACTTGGTAAGAAAAGGAATAATCATCTTTTCCAATTCCTGTAGTCGTGCTTTGTAATCATCTGCCGTTGCAACAGTTTTATTGACTACAGAATTATATTCTTCTTCAGAAACGGCTGAGAATCCAAAATCATCGGTATTTTCATACTGCTTTGCGAGTTTATCGAAATCAACAAGTGCCATAATTAATTTTCCAATTTATAAAATGAATTTTTATTGTTATCGACTTTAAGTTCAAAACCTTCTATTTGTTCGGGTGTTACCAATTTTGAACTATTTGGTATAAAAACCGAAACTATTTTAAAATTACTAATTAAAAATTCATCATATCCTTTACCAGAAACGATAACTG
>Ga0208741_10000134_pt1 | contig 40074 bp, 34 predicted proteins | sample CryBogCBE03Jun09_FD_184576 | JGI IMG/M metagenome (GOLD analysis project Ga0208741, IMG submission 184576) | Freshwater microbial communities from Crystal Bog, Wisconsin, USA - CBE03Jun09 (SPAdes) | ecosystem: Environmental > Aquatic > Freshwater > Lake | place: Crystal Bog, Wisconsin, USA...
GTCGTGAAACATCACAATGGCTCCCAGAGCAGGACTCGAACCTGCAACCTAGCGATTAACAGTCGCTTGCTCTGCCAATTGAGCTATCTGGGAATGAACCCGAGGGCACCACACCTTAGCATCGTGGCATACCCTCGGCTACTGCTGCACCAACCAGTCCTGGAGGCGTTGTGCTTCGGGGCTACTGCGAACGGCCTTGCGACACTTCTCCAAGCGCTTGGCCATGGCTTGGCGCGAAATGCCACGACCCTGCGCGAGTTCTTCAACACTCATTGTCTTATGGGCGTAGTGCCAGAAGGCCGTAAAGTCCTCACCGCAGAGACGTCGCAGTTCGTCGATCACCCACGCCGGCGCTTCCACGCTTTCGGTCGACTCCTTGGCGGGCACCGACTCGTAGTCCACGTCACGGTGGGCGGTATCGGCGAAGCGGTGGTTCATCTCAACGACTTCTCGCGCCAACGCGACCGAGATGCCCATTTTGGCGGCGATTTCCTTCACGCCGAAGTGCTTCTGCACGTCGGTACGCAGGAGTTTCTGCAACTGCAGAATCAATGACATTTCGTGTTCACTGAAGCCGGCCTTTTGCCGAATGGCCTGGTTCACCAACTTGGTAATCCAGGGGTAGGCGTAGGTGGAGAAGCGGGTCCCCTTCGCCGGCTCGAAGCGGCGCAGCGCATTGACGAGCCCCTCAACACCGGCGAGTTCGAGGTCTTCGCTCTCGAAGGAAAAACCACGTTCGCGCACCCGCCGCCGCACGAGTCCGAGTGTGGCGTGCAAGAGGGTTGATTCGGCGTCGCTGCCCGCCGTGACGTGTCGACGAAGGCGGCGACGCTCGCTCTCGGTCAGGTCTTCGGTCGCCAGTCGCTGCTGCGCGTCGCGTCCTCGGGCGATGAGGGGCAACAGTTCTCGTTCGGCGGCGGCGCTCAGGGGTGGGAGCAGCGTCAGTCCCGCGACTGTTTTCACGCGGGGTCCATCGGGGCCTCGCGACTGAGCAACCAGTCTCGTAGTTCCGCTTCGATCTGACTACCGTGCGGACCACTCAGCAGGTCGAGGCGCTGCTTGACGTCGCGAATGGTGGCCATAGCCACGAGTGGATCCATGGTCTGCGCCCGCAGGTCTCGTTCGATGTCCTTCAGCGCCGCCGCGACGGCCGCGCGCAGGAGCTGCGACACCACGGCTGAGACATCATCCGTGGTGTATTCACGGTCGAGTTCACCCACGGTCAGTTCGCTCAAGACGGCGGCCGCGTCGTACTCTCCCGTGGCGTTAAGGTCGTCAACAACCTGACTCACCGACTTACCCGTCGTTAGCCCGTCAAAGATCAGGCGCTGTACGTCGTGAACGAAGTAGGGCGCGATGAGGCGGTCACGCACGGCGTCGGGGAAGAACAGTCGCAGCCGCAGTGCTTCGAGTCCCGGACGGGGCAAGTCGTCGCGACGACGGGGCTGAGCGGAGACGACCGCAATAGGGGCGCTCGCGACGCCACGGACCTTTGCCTCGACTCGGGGGCGCAAAGTGCCCACGTCGAGACGGAGGCGGTCGGCCACCATCAAGAGGTACTGGTCGCGCACCAGGTCACTGGGGTGCTCGGCGATGACCGACAGGGCCTGTTCGGCCGCGCGGGCTCGACCCTCGGGGGTTGCGATGTTGGCCGCATCGAGTACGCGCTCGAGGCGAAACTGAAGGAAGGGAACGGCGTTGGCGATGGCCTCGCGCAACGCTTCGGGGTCCTTTTGCGCCAGCTCGGCGGGGTCGGAGCCCTTCGGTAGGCGCGCAACGGCCACGTCGACTTCGTGCGACTTCTCCCACTGGTACACCGACGCCGCGGCCGACTGGCCGGCGTTGTCGGCGTCGTAGGCCAGGACGATGCGCTTGGCGAAGTTCTTCATGACGCGGAAGTGATCTTCCCCGAGTGCCGTGCCGCAGGTGGCCACCGCGCGGGGCATACCGGCCATGAAGCAGGCAATGACGTCGGTATAGCCCTCGCAGACGATAATTTCACCCGTCTTAATGACGTTGTCCTTGGCCCAGTTCAGGGCGTAGAGGGTGCGACGCTTGGAATAGATAGCTGTCTCGGGCGAGTTCTTGTACTTCGGTTCGACCCGCCCGTCACCCCGTGCGGCGTCGGCCCCGGGCAGGATGCGACCACCAACGGCAATGGCCTTACCCGAGGTGTCAAAAATCGGAAAGATAACGCGGGCCCGCAACGCGTCCTGTTTGCGGTCGCGCTTATTAACAAACCCGAGTCCGGTGCCTTCGAGCACTTTGGGTGTCAGTGACAAAGCGGTCGAGAGACCGTCCCATTCGTCGGGCGCCCAGCCCAGTTTGAACTGTCGAGCGACCTCACCGGTGATGCCGCGAGCACGAAGGTACTCGCGAGCCCCGCGAGCGTCGGGACCGTTGAGAAGTCGTTCGTGATACCAGGTAACCGCACTGTCCATGGCGGCCATGAAGTCGGCCTTGTCCTTACGCGCCGGGCCGGCCGATTCGTCCTCGTGCAGCTCGATGCCGGCGCGGTCGGCGAGCAGGCGCACTGCGTCGATGAAATCGAGATGGAGCATCTCGCGCACAAAGGTGATTTGATCGCCCGAGACCCGACAGCCGAAGCAGTAGTACCGGCCCTCTTCGGCGTTTACGGAAAACGACGGCGTCTTCTCCCCGTGAAAGGGGCACAACCCCGACCACCGTCGACCCGCTTTTTTCAGCGCTACGTGTTCGGTAATAAGCGCAACAATGTCCGTTGCCGCACGTACCTGCGCAATTTCGGATTCAGAAATGGCCACCCCAAGACGGTACCGGTTCAGGGCGGTGGTACGAAGCCAGTGCAAAGTAGGGTGGAGGCATGAGTCAATTCGCAGTCGAAACCAATGCCGTTGGTCGGGTCTTCAAGGACGGCAACGTCCAGGCCCTCAAGGGCGTCTCCCTCCAGGTGCCTCGCGGACAGGTCTTTGGTCTCCTCGGACCAAACGGTTCGGGAAAGACCACGATGGTGCGCATTCTGTCGACGACTATTACCCCCACCAGCGGTACCGCGACGGTCGACGGCTTCGACGTCGTCAAGCAGGCGGACGATGTTCGACGCCGCATTGGTCTGGCCGGTCAGTACGCCACGGTCGACGAGAACCTCACCGGTTTCGAGAACTTGCGCATGATTGGCTCCCTCAACCACTTGAAGAAGTCCTACGTTGTGGCCCGCGCCCACGAACTCCTCGAGCGATTCCAGCTGACCGAGGCGGCCGGTCGTTCCTTGAAGGGGTACTCGGGCGGTATGCGTCGTCGCCTCGACCTCGCGGCCGCCCTGATGGCGAACCCGCCCATCCTCTTTCTCGACGAACCCACGACCGGTCTCGACCCCCAGAGTCGCCAGGGTCTGTGGACCATCATCGAGGAACTCGTCGAAGAGGGCACGACCGTGCTGCTCACCACGCAGTACCTCGAAGAGGCCGACCGATTGGCCAAGCAACTCGTCGTGCTCGACAAGGGCTCCATCATCGCCCAGGGCACGAGCGCGGAGCTCAAGGCCACGCTGGGTACCACCGTGCTGGCACTCACCTTTGAGTCCACCGCCGATGCCCGCAACGGCCTCGAGCAGGTTATGTCCATCGCCCACAAGAAGGCCAACCTTGATGGCACCAACGTCGAGCTAACCCTCGAGGATGGCCCGCGCGCCGCCGCGGAGGCCCTCCGTCGCCTCGACGCCGCCGGCATCACCGTCGCTGGGCTCAACCTGCGAGAGCCCAGTCTCGACGATGTCTTCTTGACTCTCACCGGAAGTCGCCCCACTGAGGACGCGCCGGCCCCCACCAAAAAGAACCGAAAGGCCGACTAATGACCGCCCCCATGCACGCCGAAAAGAGTTCCCTGCGCTGGGTAATTAGTGACGTTCTGACGATGGCCCAGCGCAACATCCTGGCCATCATCCGTATCCCCTCCGCCCTCGTCTTCACGATCATTCAGCCGATCATGTTCGTCCTGTTGTTCCGCTACGTCTTCGGCGGCGCCATTCAGGCCGGCCCCGCCTTCGGCAACTACGTGAACTTCCTCATCCCGGGCATCCTCGTGCAAACGGTGATCTTCGGGGCCGTCGGAACTGCCATTGGTCTGGCCGAGGACCTCAAGCGCGGCCTCATTGACCGCTTCCGCGCTCTGCCCATGGCTCGGATGGCCGTGCTGGCCGGTCGCACGGTCTCGGACTTAGCGCGCAACGTTCTAATTGTGATCGTTATCACCCTCGTTGGATTTGCCGTGGGTTTCCGTCCCCACGGCAGCGTCGTGGCCTACTTGCAGGGATGCCTGCTCATGCTGCTCTTCGCCTACTGCCTGTCGTGGGGCTTCGCCTACGTCGGTCTCGCGGCTCCGAACCCCGAAACGGCGCAAGCCATGACCTTCCCGCTGATTTTCCCCCTGACCTTCGCCAGCTCCATCTTCGTTCCCGTGAGCTCGATGCCCCACTGGCTGCAGGTTTTCGCCCGCAACCAGCCAGTGAGTCAGGCGGCCGAAGCAGTGCGCGGGCTTATGCTCGGCGTGCCCCACGGTCAGTCGACCTACATTTCCCTCGCCTGGGCGGCCGGCGCACTGCTAATTCTCGGTCCACTGTCGACCCGCAAGTACCGCACCGCCGCCTAACAAGACGCGTCGGCAATACCCAAAAACCCTGACGAAGTGTGATTAGATAGTCCCCAAACGCCGGGGGGCTTCGATGACATTCGCAACAGTGGTATTTCGACACGGACGCGTTCGGACGCCGTCCCACGGCAGTGGTTTCGCCGAGTCGGTTGCGGTCACCGACTCAACCATCACCGCCATTGGCGACGACGTCGATATCGCCCCACTGATTGGCCCTCAGACGCGCGTCATTGACCTCGCCGGTCGCCTCGCACTCCCCGCCTTCGGTGACGCTCACGTCCACGCGCTGGCCGGCGGTCTCGAGAGTCTGCGCTGTAATTTGTTGGGCCTGCGGACTCGTCACGAGGTCATGGACCGCATTGCCGCCTGGGCGGCAACACTTCCCGCGGACGCCTGGGTGCTTGGCGGTGGCTGGGCCCTCGAGTGCTTCCCCGGCGGCAATCCCACGGCCGAAGACCTCGACGCCGTGACCGGTGGCCGGCCGGCCTTCTTCCCCAACCGGGACCATCACAGCGCGTGGGTGAACTCCCGCGCCATCGAACTGGCCGGCATTGACAACAACACCCCCGACCCATTCGATGGACGTATCGAACGAGACGCGTCCGGTAGAGCCACCGGTGCACTGCACGACGGGGCCATGGGCTTCGTCGCGCGTATCTTGCCCGCGGTCACCGTTGACGAAATGCGTGATGGTCTGCAGGCCGCCCAAAAGCGGCTCCACAGTGAGGGCATTACCCACTGGCAGGACGCCTGCATTGGCTACGCCGGCGAACTCGGTATCTTCGACTCCTACGACGCCTACCAACTCGGCGTCAATGAGGGCTGGTTAAACGCACGCGTCCGCGGGGCCCTCTGGTGGGACCGTAACGCGGGCATGGATCAACTCGACGCCTTGCGCACCCGTCGCGAAGGGGCGTCGGGCAACTTCCGCGCTACCTCGATCAAGATGATGATGGACGGCGTCTGCGAGACCTACACCGCCGCCCTCAGCCGCTCCTACGTTGGGGCACCGGGCAAGAACGGTACCCACAAGGGCAGCCTGTTTATTGACCGTGAGGAACTCGGGGCCATCATCACCACCCTCGACGCCGACGACTTCCAGGTCCACTTCCACACGCTCGGTGACGCCGCAATCACCACCGCTCTTGACGCCATCGCCGGCCTGCCCGAGCACCGACGTGGCGTCGGCCGCCACCACATGGCCCACCTCCAGTTCATCAACCCCGCCGACATGGGTCGCTTCAGCCAGCTCGGCGTCGTGGCCAACTTCCAGCCCCTGTGGGCCTGCCACGACCCTCAGATGGACGAGATGACGTTGCCCTTCGTCGACGAAGAGATGGCCCAGTGGCAGTACTCCATGGGGTCACTTCGTGACCACGGTGGCCGCATCGCCTTCGGTTCGGACTGGCCGGTCTCGAGCCCGAACCCGATGTTCGAGTTGCACACCGCGGTCAACCGCACCGCCGCCCCGCTCTACGGACGCGCCGGCGAGCGTGAGTGCGAGGTGCCCTTCCTGCCCGAGCAGGCGCTCACCATTGACCAGGCGCTCGCGGCCTTTACCTCGGGCGTGGCCTACGTCAATGGCGACGAGGCCCTCCTCGGCTCCCTCGAGGTCGGCAAGCAGGCCGACATCGTCGTGCTCAACCAGAACTTGTACGAGATCATGCCTCGTGAGATCGGCAACAGCCGTGTCGATCTCACGATGGCCAGCGGTCAGGTCGTCTTCGGCGACGAATAGTTCGCAGTACCAACAACAAAGGAGAGCAGTATGTCCATGTACGGCAACGAGGTAGGCGCGACCACGCGTCTTCCGGGGAACTCCCTCGGCCTCTTCGAAACATCGGCGAGCACGATGGCCAACATCGCGCCCGCGCTCAGCGTGTTCTTGACTATTCCCTTCTTGGTGGCCGAAATGGGCACCATGGCGCCGTGGATTTTTATTCTCGCGGCTATCGCGATTCTCTGCACCGGCGTTGCCGTTATCGAGTTCACCAAGCGCCTTCCGAGCGCCGGTGGCTTCATTAGCTACATCACTAACGGGGCCTCCAGTGGTGGCGAAAAGTCCGGCACCGTGATGGGCTCAGTGGCCTTCTACCTCCTCCTCTTGGCCTACCCCGTGTCGATTTCGTCACTAGCCTCCTTCTTCGGGTACTGGTTGCAGACGTACTTCAGCCTGAGCCCCGATACCTGGATTTACTTCGCGGTGGCCTCAATCTTGCTAGCGATCCCGTTCCTTCTGAAGGGCACCGGCGTGTCGGTGAAGATGGCCTTCGCCCTCTTCGTTCTGGAAGCGGCCGTGCTGGTCATCTTCTCGATCATCATCTTCATCAAGAACCCCCACGCCATGAATGCACCCTTCCACTCGGTCAGCGGCCTCGGCTTCAAGGGCATGGCCGGACTGAGTTTTAGTTTCGCCTTCTTCGGTTTCGTCGGCTGGGAAAACTCGGCCCCGTTGGCCGAAGAGGCCCGCGACCCGGGTCGCACTATTCCTCGCACCATCATCATCAGTGTTGGTGTCTGCATGGTCGTCTTCTTCCTCGCCGCCTACGCCCTCGTCGTGGGTTTTGTTGGCTGGCAGGGTGCTACGGCCGGAATCCACTCCCTGGCCACCTACGCCTACGCCGCGCCGTACTTGACGCTGTCGGCCCACTTCACGCCCTACCTGCACCTGCTGATGTTCCTGGTCGGTCTCTCGAGTGCCCTCGGTGGTGTCCTGGCCGCGTCGCTGCCGGCCACGCGTTACTTCTACCACGGGGCCCGCGCCGGCCTGTTGCCCAAGTCGGTCGCCAAGGTCAATGCCAAGACCGGTGTGCCCCACGTCGCCATGTGGGTCTACATCGTTTCGGTGCTCACCGTCACGATCGTGCTCGACCTCATCTTGCACAACGGTGTCACCATCTCGGGTGACGAGTCCGGTATTTCGACGGTGCCCCTCCTGATTGTCTACGCCCTGACCTCGTTGTTCTTGCCGTTCTTCATCACCAAGCGCGACCCGCAGCACTTCAACGTCCTGCGTCACGTGGTCATCCCCTACTTCGGCATGGCCGTCGTGAGCTACGGCATCTGGTCGACCATCAAGCCCGGTCAGGCCTTCCCCGCCAACACCTACGTCTGGTACGTCCTGGCCTACGTGGTCGTCGCCGCCGTCGGCGCCATCTACGGCATTACCCGTCGCACCGCGAGCCACGAACTGCTGGCCTCGGGTCTCAACGACTAACTCATGCCGTGCCCATCACGCCCCGCCCGCACCTCGCGGGCGGGGCGTGATGCGTGAAAGGACCCCTCGTGTTACTTCGCATCGCCCCCGCCCTTCCTTCACTGACCCCCTCGGCGACCAGCACGTCGCGAGTACTTCGCGTCGCCGCCGTCCAGCAACGGTGGCACGTGAATGTTGCCGACCACCTCGCCGGACTCACCGAGGGTGTCCGTCTCGCCGCCAGCAACGGGGCGACGCTCGTCTGCCTACAGGAACTCACGCTGAGTCCCTACTTCTGCAGCGTCGAGCCGACGGCGGACTCAGGTCTCACCGGTGAGGACCTCCTGTCCGGGCCGACACTCCGCTTCGTGCGCGACCTGGCCACCCAGTGTGGGGTCACGATTCAGGCCTCACTCTTTGAGTTCGCCGACGGCACCAAGGGCTACAACACGGCCATCGTCGTCGGCCCCGACGGCGCCCTCCTCGGCACCACGCGCAAACTCCACCTGCCGGTCACCGAGGGCTACTACGAGGATCAGTACTTCGACGTCGGTCCGGCCACCGAACACGCCACGCCCACCTACGACGTCAACGGCGCCACGTTCGCGGTCGCGACGTGTTGGGACCAGTGGTTCCCCGAGCTCGCCCGCCTCTACGGTCTCCAGCGCACGCAGGTGCTCGCCTACCCCACCGCAATTGGCTCCGAGCCCGGCTTTCCCGACTTCGACTCGGCGCCGCTGTGGCGTCACACGATGGTGGCCCACGGCATCGCCAACGGTCTCTTCATCGTGGCGCCCAATCGGTTCGGCACCGAAGGGGCCATCACCTTCTACGGCAGTTCCTTTATCAGCGATCCCTTCGGCCGCGTGCTGGTCGAGGCCCCACGCGACGAAGCCGCAGTCCTGATTGCTGACCTGCCCCTCGGGCAGTGCGAGGACTGGCTCACCGCGTTTCCGTTCTTCGCGGCCCGTCGCCCCGATGTCTACGGCGCGCTGACCGCACCACTCAACGAAGCCTGATTGGTGCGGGCCCGGAGTTTGGTCAACTGATCGCCACGGGCGCGGCGGATCCGCTGAGCGGTGACGCCGTCCCACGCCATTCACTGCGTGACCCTCGAGCCTGTCAACGTCCAGGGTGCTATCGAACAGAGTTGTGCCGGTCGACGAGGAAAGTCCTTTCTCGGACTGTCGCCGCTTGTACTATGTGACAATGGCATGACGCCATGCTCAGAGGAGGACCCGTGAGGTCAATCACCAAGTTCACCGCATCACTGTCCGTACTCTCCGTCGTCGCGGGTGGCGCCGTCTACTACAGCACTGCGCTGGCGAGCCCTAACACCCCGAAGTCCTTCTTCGCGTGCGTCAATGCCCGAAACCAAGTGACGAGCATCTCGACATCGTCGTCGCTGATCTGCGGCTCGGGCACCAAGGTGAGTTGGAGCACGGCTGGGCGCCCTGGACCGCGCGGATCCAACGGCTCGCGGGGGCTCACTGGCCCAGCCGGGGCCACCGGTGCCAAGGGCGCTGCCGGCCCGTCCGGACCTCAGGGGCTAATGGGACCAAAGGGCGCGACTGGGAGCACCGGTGCCAAAGGTGCCACTGGCCCGTCCGGTCCGCAGGGGGCGACGGGACTCCCAGGCATCGTCGGACCAACAGGACCGAAGGGGTCCACTGGTTCCCCCGGCGTCACCTATAACTGCAACGCCACCCCTTATCCCGGTGCCGATTTTGCCGACTGCAACCTCGGTCAATTTGGATGGTTCGGCGAAAACTATGACGGCGCAAACTTCTCGGGGATCCAGACCTCGTACACGGTTGATTCACTCCCCTTCGGCGGTACTAACTACTCGGGTCCCGCCATTTACGGATCGAGTTCCATGCGCAATACCAATTTCTCCGGCGCCAACCTGCAGTACGCCTACCTGTACGGCAACGCGAATTTCACCAACGCCAACTTCACGGGGGCGGATCTGACTGGGGCGACGCTCTACGGCGGTGGGAACTTCACCAACGCCAACTTCACGGGGGCCAATCTCTCGGGGGCCTCACTCTACGCCGGTGGGATCTTCACGAACGCGAACTTCACCGGCGCGAACCTAACCGGGGCGCTGTTGTCTCAATCAACACTTTCCAGCGCCGTCTGGAATAACACAACCTGCCCAGGGGGCACCAACAGTTCGGCCTACACGCCCCAGACCTGCGTGGGCCACTAACCCTGGTCGCTACTCCTCCACAAGCGGCGCGGTGTCATTGGAAAATCATCGTGTCGTCCACTGTGGTGCCCATACTGGACGACCGGCGAGACGACAGAGGGTTGGTCGGACTCGCCATCCGGTCTTGGTCGCCCGAGGGGGCACTCAGTAGGGACGAGCCAGTCAACACCCGCAGCCGCAGTCAACCCTAAAATGGACGCCTAGCGCTGACCCGTGCGCTCTCGAAGGTCGGCGAGCAGGCCCTCAATCGGGATTCGCACTTGCTGGGTAGTGTCGCGGTCGCGCACCGTCACGGCGTGGTCCTCGAGAGAGTCGAAGTCCACGGTGATGCAGAACGGGGTGCCGACTTCGTCCTGACGGCGGTAGCGGCGACCAATCGACTGCGTGACGTCGTAGTCACAGGCGAAGTGGGGCTGCAGGAGTTGGAGGACTCGTTCGGAGACCCCTTCGAGTTCGGGCTTCTTCGACAACGGCAAGATGGCGACCTGGTAGGGGGCGAGGCGCCAGTCGAGTCGCAGCACGGAGCGCACTTCGCCCTCCACCTCATCCTCGTGGTAGGCGTCGAGGAGGAAGGCCATCATGGCGCGGGTGGCACCGGCGGCCGGTTCAATGACGTAGGGCGTGTAGCGCTCGTTGGCGGCCTGGTCGTAGTACTCGAGCTTGACGCCCGAGGCATTCGAGTGCTGGGTCAAGTCGTAGTCACCGCGGTTGGCGATGCCTTCGAGCTCGTCCCAGCCCCAGGGGTAGCGGTACTCGACGTCCGTGGTGCCGCGGCTGTAGTGCGACAGGTCTTCCTTGGCGTGCTCGTGCAACTGCAGGTACTCAGGACGAATACCGAGGTCGAGGTACCAGTTGAAGCGCTGCTCAATCCAGTAGCGGTACCACTGATCGGCCTCGGCCGGCGGCACGAAGAACTCGAGCTCCATCTGCTCGAACTCACGGGTGCGGAAGACGAAGTTCTGCGGGGTGATCTCGTTGCGGAAGGACTTACCGACCTGGGCAATGCCGAAGGGAGGCTTCTTGCGCGAGGTGGTCAGCACATTGTTGAAGTTGGTGAACATGCCCTGGGCCGTTTCGGGGCGCAGGTAGGCGGTGGCGCCGTCGCCCTCGACGGGGCCGGCCTGGGTCTTGAACATCAAGTTGAAGGCGCGCGACTCAGTGAACTGGGTCGAACCACAACTCGGGCAGACGCCGTCAATCTTGTCCTCGCGGAAACGCCCGTGACACTTCAGACAGTCGACCAGGGGGTCAGTGAAGGTCTCCAGGTGACCCGAGGCGGCCCACACGGCCGGCGGGCTCAAGATTGCCGCGTCGAGACCGACCACGTCGTGGCGCATCTGGACCATGGTCTTCCACCACTGGTTCTTGACGTTACGCAGCATGTTGACGCCCAAGGGGCCGTAGTCGTAGGTCGAGCGGAAGCCGCCGTAGATGTCGGCCGACTGGAAGATAAAGCCGCGGCGCTTGGCGAGATTAATGACCTTGTCGAGTAGGTCAGCGTCGTTCGTGGGGGTTGATTCCATACTGCAAGGGTAGTTGACCTCTTGCCGACTTAGGGGCTCGTCACCGACCGGAGTCGCAAAATCACCTGATTGGCCACCAGTCTCGCTGACGGCGTCAGCGTCACGCGGCCGGACTCGACGGCTACGAGGTGGGCAATTTCGTCGAGCGAGTCAAACGCTTCAATCGGTACGCCGCGACGGGTGCGCAGCGCCAGCGAGTCCCGTTCGAAGTCCTGGGTGGCCGAGTCGAGAAACTCCTCGCCACCGAGGGGTGGCTCGCCGGCTTCCACCATCGTGATGTAGCGATCGGGAGTGCGGACATTCCAGAAGCGGCGACCACTGATATGGCTGTGCGCCGCCGAGCCGAAGCCCTGGTAGTTCCCGTGGTCCCAGTAGACGTGATTGTGACGACACTCGTGGCCTGGCTCCGCCCAGTTGGAGATCTCCTCCCACTGGTAGCCGTTGGCCTCGAGTGTCGCACCCACCAGGTCGTAGGCGTCGGCCGTCTCGTCCTCGTCGGGGTGACGGGCGGGGTCCTGTCCCAGTGGCGTCGCCGGCTCCGGGGTGAGGGCGTAACACGAGATGTGCGGGGGGCGGTGTTCCAGGGAGAGCAGGTCGGCCAACGTGGCGCGCACGTCGTCGAGTGACTCGGCCCGCGAACCAACGATGAGGTCCATATTCCAGCTAGCGAAGCCCACCTGGTGGGTCCGCTCGGCCACCTCGCGATGCGCCATGGTGCCGTGACGACGACCGAGGTCGGCCAGCACGGCCGGCTGGGTGGACTGCACGCCGTAACTCATGCGATTGACCCCACCGTTGCGGTAGGCCGTCAACCGCTCAAGTGAGGCGTCTTCGGGATTGCACTCCACCGTGATTTCGCAGTCGTCACTTCGGGGGATCTCAGTGAGAATCGAAAGTAGCTGCTCGGGGGTCAGTCGCGAGGGCGTACCACCACCGAAGAAGATGGAGGTAGCCACGGGGAGGCCGGCCTCGACGGCCCAGCGAATTTCTTGGCGCACCGCCTCGACGTAGGCCTCCTGGAGGTGGTCGCGGTCACTGTAGGTAGCGAAGGCGCAGTAGTCGCAGCGGTGGGCGCAGAACGGAACGTGAACGTAGACGCCAAAGGCGTCCGCGACGTCAATGGGCGCCGCATTCACGCTTGAGCGGCCTCACGAGCGGCCTTCACTTCGTCGTAGCGACGCAGGGCCTCATCGCGTTCGGTCGCCGCGTCCACCATGGGTGGGAAGTAGCCGGCCGGGGCGAGGAGGCCGGTGCCGCCACCGGGCTGCAGGCAGTCGGGGGCGCTCACGCTCCGCAGTTCGGGGATCCAACGCTTGACGTAGACCCCGTCGGGGTCGAACCGCTCGGCCTGCAGAACGGGATTAAAGATGCGATAGAAGGGCGAGGCGTCCGTGCCACTGCCGGCGGTCCACTGCCAGCCGTGCTGGTTCGAGGCCACGTCACCGTCGATGAGTCGCCAGAGGAACCACTTCGCACCCCAGCGCCAGTCGATGTGCAGGTGTTTGATGAGAAACGAGGCGGTAATCATGCGGACGCGGTTGTGCATCCAGCCCTCAGCGAGGAGCTGACGCATTCCGGCGTCCACGATCGGGTACCCCGTCTCACCCCGCGCCCAGGTCTGAAAGCGCGCCACGGCCTCGGGGCCGTCGTCCACGCGCAGGTGGTCCATCGGACGCTGCAGGTTCTGCCACGAGGAGGTCGAGTTGGCGAAGAGGACGTCGGCGTAGAACTCACGCCACCCGATCTCGGAACGGAAGTGCAGCGAGCCCTTCGTCCCGCCGTAGGGGTGGGCGTCGGTGCGCGCGAGGATCTGGCGGGGGTGAATCGTGCCGAAGCGCAGGTGCGGACTCAGACGAGATGTTCCCTCGACCCCGGGCTGGTTACGCTGTTCGTCGTACTCAGCCACGTGGGGCAAGAAGGCTTCGAGCGCCTCGAGGGCACCCCGCTCGCCCACCGCGGGGTCGAAGGCCGGTACATCGTCGGGCAGGTCGCCGAAGTAGTCGGGGCGCTCTTTCGCCGCGAGCGACGTGATGCTCGAGAGCGGCGCCGACTCGAGACGCTGCCACCGGACACCCTCGGGAGCGTCGACGGGTGCTGGCACGGGATTGAGTTCCCACACTTTGCGAAAGGGCGTAAAGACTTTCGAAGGCGTGCCCGCCTTGGTCGTCACCGTACCGGGCTTGACCACGTAGGGCGAATCAAGGAGGTGCAGAGTAACGCCCGCCGTCGTCAGCGCCGCGGCGACCTGCGCATCGCGTCGCCGGCCCGTCGGGGCGAAGTCGTCAGTGGCGAAGACGTCGTGGGCACCGACCTCGCGGGCCAGGGATACCAGGGCCTCCTCGGGTGCGCCAACACGAATAGTGAGGGCACCGCCAAGAGAATCTTTGAGGCTCGCGAGCGTGGCTTCGAGGTACGCACTGCGGGCGGGACCGACCGAGGCGAGCAGCGTCGGATCAACGATAAAGAGGGCGACGACGTCGCCGTTCCCCTTCGTCACGGCCTCGCATAGGGCGGGGTTGTCGCTGAGGCGCAGGTCGCGTCGGAACCAAAAGATGGTGGTCATAGTGGTGAGGCTAGCGGGACGGAGGCCTTGGTCACCTTGAGCCGGCGCCCGAAGTGCACCTCAATCGCCTGGTGGGCCAGGGCGGCAACTTCGCCGGCTCCCTCGGGTGACGCTTCCCGCAACACCGAGGCCAGCTGTCCTCCCAAAATGCGTCGGAGTAGTGCCTGGGCCACCGGACTCACCGAGACACCGGAGCGACAGTTCGAACACAGCATGCCGCCGACTTCAGCATTGAAGGCCACCAGCGGACCGGGTGACTCGCACGAGACACAGGCCTCAACGACCGGCTCGGAACCGTCGTAGGCGAGGAGTTTGAAGAAGAAGGAGGCGGGAATCAGCCCCGGCAGGTACTCCGGCGTGTCCAGCGACTGCAGCACCCGAAGCAGAAGAGAAAAGATGCCTTCGTCGGCCGTGTCCTCACTCGGAATGGCGTCGATGACCTCCACCACGGCGAGGCCGGCGGCGATGCGGTCGTAGTCGGCTCGCAGCGTTGTAAAGCGGGTGAGGTGCTGCACGTTGCGGGTAACGAACAAGTCACCGCGGGATTTGACCGCGTCGATCTTCACGTGGCTCATCGGCTCGAGTGAGCCCCCCATCCGTGAGGATGTTTTGCGCACGCCCTTGGCGAGGACGCGAAGCTTGCCGTGGTCCTTCGTCCACAAGACGGCCAGGCGGTCGGCCTCTCCCGACTTGTAGACCCGCAGGACTATCGCCTCGTCGGCGAGTTCCTTCACTCGGGGTCCTTGTCGTCCTTGGGCTCGACGAAACGGGGGGACTTGGGCGTGATGCCAATGAAGCGCTGGAGCCAGACGAGCAGCGCCACGAGGATAATCAAGATCAGCGGTACCGCCAGCGGACCAATAAGTGAGTCCACGCCGTTCAGGGCGAGGATCCACAAGAAGACGTACAGGGCGACAACAAAAATGGCGACGGCTTTCGTGAATTTCATTGTTCAATGCCTCCAAATCGGCGTTCGCGGCGCTGGTATTCAGCGACCGCGTCGTAGAGATCCTCGCGACGGAAGTCGGGCCAGAGCACGTCGGTAAAGACGAGTTCGGCGTAGGCGGCTTCCCACATCAAAAAGTTCGACGTTCGGTACTCACCCGACGTGCGCACGACGAGGTCAGGGTCGGGAAGCTCGGGGTGGTAGAGGCGTTGCGCAATGGCCTTATCGTCAACGTTTTTCGCCGACACCCCGTCCTCGATGAGGCGCTTGACGGCGTCAACAATTTCGGCTCGGCCCCCGTAGTTGAACGCGATATTGAGCGTCATGGCCGTGTTGTTTTTGGTGAGTTCGGAGGCCTCATTCATGCGCTTCAACACCCCGCGCGGCACCCGCCAGTCGCGGCGACCGGAAAAGACGATGCGAATACCGACCTCGTGCAGCTCGTGCTGACGTCGCTCGAGGAGGGAGCGATTGAAGTTCATGAGGTAGCGCACCTCATCCACCGGTCGGCGCCAGTTCTCGGTAGAGAAGGCGTAGACGGTCAGGGCCTTCACGCCGAGGGCGAGGGCGCCGTAGGTGGTGTCGACGAGGGCCACCTCGCCCGCCCCGTGACCGTCCGTGCGAGGGAGGCCCTGACGCTGGGCCCAGCGGCCATTACCATCCATCACCACGCCGACGTGAGTGGGGATGTGACCGCTCGACAGCGACGCGGGAATCTCGACGGGACGCGGATCTGGCATAAATAAAACCTAGTTGGTCGCCACCCGCTTTGTGCGCCTCCCCCTATCCTTAGCGGGTGGATTCCTTTGACCCCGACGACGAATTTCCCTTTGTTGAGCCCCCAGACGAGGCGCCGACGAAGACCTTTCGCCACGTCGAAGTCCCCGTCGACGACGCCCTCGCGCTACTCGACCGCATCACCCACGAACTCCCTGGTGGCGGCGAGTCCCGACAGGGCCAGCGTGACATGGTCGCGGCCATCGCCACCGCCTTGTCATCGCACGAACACGCCATCATCGAGGCCGGCACTGGTGTGGGTAAGTCACTCGCCTACCTCGTCCCGGCGGCGATGAGTGGTCAACGCGTCATCATTGCCACCGCCACCAAGAACCTCCAGGACCAGTTAGCCCGCAAGGACGCCCCCACCGTGGCGGCGGTGTCGCACCGGACCCGAGTCGCCGTCTTGAAGGGTAAACAGTCCTACCTCTGCCGTAACAAGGTCGAGTCGGTCCGCGGAGATGCCCAGCTCTCCTTCGACGACGGCTCCGAGGTGCCCAAGGGCGTCGCTGACCATATGCGCCGCGTGCTGTCCTGGGCTGAGAGCACGCAATCCGGGGACCGCGACGAGCTCGCCTTCGAAGTCGACGAACGGGCCTGGCGTCAGCTCGCCGTGACCCCACAGGAGTGTCTGTCGAAGAACTCCTGCCCCCAGGGCGACACCTGCTTCCACGAGGTGGCCAAGGACATGGCGGCCGAGTCGAACATCGTCATCGTCAACTCCCACCTCTACGCCTCCCACCTCGCCTCCGGCAAGGGTCTCCTGCCAGCCCACGACTTCGTGGTCTTCGACGAAGCCCACGAGGTGCTCGACATTTTCGCCTCGCTGCTCGGCACCTCACTCACCACGACCCGACTCAAGGCCTTCGCCTCGGTCGCCCGTCCGCTACTGGGCGCGCTGTTCGCCGACAAGACAACTGAACTCAACGACGCGGCCGACCGGCTCGCGATTGAGCTCGAGATCCAGTACGGCGAGGAACAGTTGACGGGCCTCTCCGCCCCCGCTCGACGCGAGCTCGACACGGCCACCGCCCTCGTCAACGTTCTCATCGAAGGACTGCGCGCCCTGCCCGGTGAAAGCGCTACCGACGAGGCGAAGAAGATTCGAGCCCTGGGACCAGGTATGCACCTCCAGGGTGACCTCGGACGCATCGCCAAGGTGCAAAAGGGTGAGTTGCTCTACCTGGTGCGCAACGACAAGGAGATTGCCCTCGAGATCTCCATCGTCGACGTAGCCCCGCGACTGCGCGACGACCTCTGGGGTGACGTGACCGCAGTGCTGACGAGTGCCACGATTCCCGACTCGCTCCCCCGCGCCCTCGGCCTCGAGGACGTACCCATCCAGACCTTCGCCAGTCCCTTCAACTACGGCGAAAATGCCCTGCTCTACGTGCCGTCCGACATGCCCGAGCGGAACGACGAGCGTGCCGAAGCGGCCATCATCGAGGAGCTCGTCGGTCTGATCGAAGCAGCCGGTGGTCGCACGCTGGCCCTTTTCACCAATCGCAGCGTCATGAAGCGAGTCGCCGAAGCGGTCGAGGACCGTCTCGACACCCCCGTGCTCGTCCAGGGCAGCTTGTCACGTCAGCGCATCATCGAGGAGTTCCGCGACGACGCCTCGTCCAGCCTCTTCGCGGTGACCTCGTTCTGGCAGGGCATCGACGTGCCGGGTCACTCACTCAGTCTCGTCACCATTGACCGGCTGCCCTTTACGCCGCCGACGGACCCACTGATCATCGCTCGCCGTGAACGCTCCGACAGCCCCTTTATGGAGGTGGACCTCCCCCGCGCCACCATGCTGCTTGCCCAGGGCGTGGGTCGCCTGATTCGCAGCGCCAATGACCGGGGCGTGGTCGCCGTGCTGGACACCCGTTTGGCCACCAAGACCTACCGCAACGTGATGTTTAAGAAGTTGCCCCCCATGAAGCGCACCCGCGACCGCGACTTCGTCTACGCCTTCCTCAACGACATTCGCGACCACGAGAAGAACCAGTAACCACAGCGCAACCCATCGTCAGGGTTGACGCTATTTACTACTATTTCACTAGCAAATAGCGTTATAATGGTAAATATACACCTGAACGTTGCACTCATCTGTGGATCGGCCGTCGTCGGCTTCTTCGTCGGTCTGACCGGCATGGGCGGTGGGGCGCTCATGACACCCATGCTCGTCCTGCTCTTCAACGTCAAGCCCGCCTCAGCCATTAGCTCCGACCTGGTCGCCGCCCTCTTCATGAAGCCCATTGGCGTGGCCATTCACTGGAAGCGCCAAACGGTCAATAAGGCCCTCGTCAAGCACCTCTCCTACGGCTCCGTGCCCGGCGCACTACTCGGCGCGCTGACCCTGCACCAACTCGGCGGCACGAAGTCCACCCAGACGCAACTCGCCACCATCCTTGGTGTGGCGCTCTTGATTGGCGCCGTCGCCATGGTTGCGCGCCTGTTGTGGCCCAGTCGTCACGCCACGAGCCCGGTGATCACACTGCGCCCAGTGCTGACCATTCTGGTGGGACTCGTTGGTGGCTTCATGGTCGGCCTGACCTCGGTCGGTGCTGGTTCACTCATTCTGGTCCTGTTGACATTCCTCTACCCCGCCATCGCGGCCGACGTGCTCGTGGGCACTGACCTGGCTCAGGCCCTCCCCTTGACGGCCGCGGCCACCCTGGGCGCCTTTCTCTTCGGTCACGTGTCCTTCGGTCTCACGACCGCCATCATCGTTGGTGCCGTGCCGGCTGTCTTCTTTGGCGCCCACCTATCGTCGCGCGGTATGTCGACGGCCCTGCGCCCCTACCTGACGGCGCTGGCCTTCGTGAGTGGCTGCAAGTACGTTGGCCTGCCAATTCCGGCCGTAGGCGCCGCGGCCGCGGTAGCGCTGACTCTCGCCGTGATCATTTCTCTTCGGACACTGCGCGCGAGTCGCGTACCAGTAGCGGCGTAGGTTTCGCCACCCCGTTGTGGACGACACCGGTGACGATGTAGTCCACGTGCGAATGCGCTACGACATCGGTGACCACATGCGGCCACTCGAATCAGGCAGAGCCTGCACGTCAATTCCCTCTTCCTGACACAGTTCAAGAAGGTGAGGGTCGGCCGTGGCCAGCCGCGCCTTACGGGATCTGGCAAGTGTTGCGGCCACGCAATCGGCGAGGCTGACTGCCCTAGTCGTTCGATGGTAGTGCCGCGCGCGAAGCAAGCCCGCGTGCATCGCCACTGTGTCATCGACCCCCAGCGCCGGCTGCAAGCCCAACTGCGCAAGGTCGAGGACTGCGTCGTCCTCGTCGGCGCCGTAGACGCGGATCAGTTGATCCAGAACCTCACTCACCCCAAGTACTGAGAGGGCCACCCCTTGTTCACCGCCGATGAGGGCTCGCACTTGAGAGGCTGCCGGCTCGTCTCGAAAGAGGGCAATCACGGCGAACGAATCAAGAATGATCACCGCCGGGCGCCATCCTCGACTCGCTGAAGGACGCGACTTTCGTCTGTGCTGGGACCCACCGAGCGATACTTCCCCTGAATATCTTCCAGTGGATCTTGGGGCAGAGGACGCATCACGACTCGATCACCCAAATCCACAACAACCACGCGATCCACGTTCCACCGCGCCCGCGTCTCAGCTGGAATGGACACTTGGCCATTTGATGACACCCGCATGAGATAACTCGCAGTCATAACACCTCTAATTGTATGAACAGAGAAATCATACAATAAGCACCACAATGCCACAACGGTCGCGCCAGAGGCGCTCGAGGGCTAAATACCGAAGCGGTCCATCACGTCGTCGCGCTTCTGCCAACCCGGCTCCACGGAAACTTTTAGTTCGAGGTAGGTGCCCTCGGGAAGTTGGCGACGGGCGGCGATACCGACGTCCTTCAAGAGCTGACCACCCTTGCCGATAACCATGCCCTTTTGCGACTCTCGCTCAACGAGAATTTCGACCGTAATGTGCGGCCACTCGAACTCGGTGACGCGGCAGTGAATCGCGTGGGGTAACTCTTGCTTGGTCTTGCGTACCAACTGCTCACGAACGAGTTCGGCCACCCACTGGGCTTCGGGGATGTCACTGACCTCGTCCTCGGGAAAGAGGTACTCCCCTTCGGGCATGAACTTCTTGATAAATCGCACGAGCGAGGCGGTGCCTTCGCCGGTCTTCGCCGAAACGGGGAAATACTCCACGCGGGTGGCCACGGCCGTCAGACCCTTTTCCGCGGCGATGCCCTCGACCGCCTGCTGGGCGGCGAGCAACTGGGCGGCGATGATTTCGCGACTCGATCGGTCCATCTTGTTCACGACGACACATGGCTGGGGACCCTTGGCCGAGCGGCAGCTGTCGAGCAGAATGCTGATGACGTTACGGTCACCGGGGCCGATTTCCTTGCCGGCTTCGAGCACCGCGAGAACAACCTCAACGCCGTCAACACTGGCCTTGGCCGTCTGGTTGAGCCGGTGGCCCAGACTCGTCTTCGGCCGGTGCAGGCCGGGGGTGTCGACGAAGATGACCTGGACGCCGTCCTCGGTCAAGATACCGCGAATGGCAGTCCGCGTTGTATTCGGACTCCCCGAGGTGATGGTCACCTTGGTGCCGACCACCTGGTTGACGAGGGTGGATTTGCCGACGTTGGGCCGACCGATAATGGCGCAAAAACCCGAATAGGTCACAGCAACTCCTGGCGTTCAATAAGTACTTCTTCGATGCGTCGTCCGTCGATGCGGACCACGCTAAAACGATACGGCGGATAGTCAAAGACGTCGCCCTCGTCGGGCACGCCACCGGCGAGGTCAAGAATGAGGCCACCAACGGTGTCCCAGCCATCCTTCGGCAGGGCCAAACCGTACTCCTCGTTGACGTCGTCAATGTTCAGTCGACCCGACAGCAACAACGAGCCGCCGACCTCGACCACGGGCTCTTCGTCGGTCGGGGCGTCGGATTCGTCGGTGATTTCACCAACGAGTTCTTCCAGCACGTCCTCCAGCGTCACCAGACCAGCCGTGCCGCCGTATTCGTCAACCACCACGAAGAGGTGGTTCTGACTGGCGCGGATCTGCGCGAGCAGTGAGGCGACCTTCTTGGTCTCGGGCACAAACGAGGCCGACCCCATGTGGACGCCCACGAGTTCGTCACCCTGACCATCAGCCAGGAGGCCGGCGAGGTGTCGCAAGTTGGTAATGCCGACGACGTCGTCGATACCCTCGCCCAAAACGGGGAGACGTGAGCGACCGGTCTCGATAGCCACTGCGAGGGCCTCACGAATAGTGACGTCGGAGTCAACGTGCACAATGTCAATACGGGGCACCATGACCTCGCGAACGATGGTGTCGCCGAATTCGATCACCGAGCGAATGAAGTTGCGCTCTTCGCTCTCAATGGCCTCGTCCTCGTGGGCCACGTCGGCCATGGCGAGGACCTCGTCTTCGGTCATCTTGCCCGTCGAGCTCGGAGCGCCCAGTAGTCCAATGACCCCCTGCGCGATGGCGAGCAGGAGTCCCGACAAGGCCTTGATGGGCCAGAAGGACAGCAAACCAGAAACAACGGGTGCCGTCGCCAGGGCCGACCGGTCAGGGTGCTGGACGGCGTAGTTCTTCGGAATGGCTTCGAAGACCACGAAGATGACCACGACTTCGGCCACGGTGGCCACGAAGACGCCGGCCGCGCCAAAGAGGTGCGCGGCTAATACACCGACGAGGGTGGCCGATACCAGCTGGCAAATGAGGACCAGCAGAAGCAGGGGGTTCAGGAAGGAGTCGGGCGTCTCGACCAGCGTGACGAGGGCCTTCCCGCCCCGGGCGCCCTGGTCGCGCAGAGCGCGGGCGCGGGACTTGTTCATCCGGACGAGGGAGGTCTCGGCCATCGCGAAGAAGGCCGAGAGGACGAGCAATACCAGCACCGCGAGCCCGAGTGCGGTGTCGGTGGTGGTCCAGGCGCTCGCGATCACGCGTCGTTCGAGCGGTAGTGGCGCGCCAAAATCTCGCGCTCTCGTGCTTCCATTCGCTCGGCCTCATCGTCAATCATGTGGTCCCAGCCTCGCAGGTGGAGCACCCCGTGCACAATGAGCAGAGCGATTTCGTCTTCCAGCGAGCACTCGTGCTCGATGGCGTTGCGGGCCGCCACGGTAGGACAGAGGACTATGTCGCCCACCAATTGGGGAATTTCTTCCTCTGGTGGTTCGCCCGGCCCCGATCCTCCGGCGTCGGGAACCCGCCCCGTGGGCTGTGGTTCAGCGTCAATCGGGAAGCTCAGCACGTCAGTGGGACCGGTCTTGCTCATGAACTGTTCGTTCAGGTCGGCGATGGTCGCTTCGGTGCAGAAGATGAGGGACACTTCCGCCGGGGGCTTGACGAGCTCTTCCTCGAGGGCGGCGCGACAGAGGGTCACCCACCGTTCGAGGTCGAGAACGACGTCCTCTTGTTCGTCCGCGCAGTAAATATCGATTGTCATTGGCCGTGCCTATCGTAGGCGGCGACGATGTCGGCCACGATGCGGTGACGCACGACGTCCTTCGCCCCGAGGTGCACGAAGGCAATGTCGGGCACGTCGGTCAGAATCTGTTCAATCTTGACCAGGCCACTGGGCCGGCCGTTGAGGTCAATCTGGGTCACGTCACCGGTGACCACGGCCTTCGAGCCAAAGCCAATGCGGGTGAGGAACATCTTCATCTGCTCGGGGGTCGTGTTCTGGCCTTCGTCGAGAATGATGAAGGCGTCGTTCAGGGTGCGACCACGCATGAAGGCCAGAGGCGCTACCTCAATGGTCTGGTTCGTAATGAGGCGCTGGGCGCCCTCGGGGCCAATCATGTCGTAGAGGGCGTCGTAGAGGGGCCGCAGGTAGGGGTCGACCTTAGCCATGAGGTCGCCGGGCAAAAAGCCGAGATGCTCGCCCGCCTCAACCGCGGGACGGGTCAGCACAATGCGCTGGACCTGGCGACGGTGCAGCGCCTGCACCGCGGCCGCCACGGCGAGGTAGGACTTACCGGTACCGGCCGGACCGATACCGAAGGTCACGATGTTGCTCTCAATGGCGTCGGTGTAGCGCTTCTGTCCGGCCGTCGAGGGCCGCACGGGCTTACCCTTGGCGCTGCGAACTACCTCGTGACGCAGGACCTCACTCGGCCGTACGTCGTCGTCCACCATGTCAACGGTCCGGCCAATTTTTGTCGGGTCCAGCGGCTGGCCCGATTCGAGGACTAAGACGAGCTCGTCAAAGAGTCGAAGCACCTTGGCCGCGTCCGGTCCGGTCACGGAGATCTGATTGCCTTGCACGCGAATCTTGGAGTTCGGGAACGAACGTTCAATAACGCGAAGATGTTCGTCGCGCGGTCCGAGCAAGCTCGACATCAGGTGGGTGTTGGTGACGTGGGTCGTCACCGTGAGGGCGTCGTTCGCCGCGGGGTCGTAGGTCATCCCGCCGGCCAGTGCATGAGTCGTCCACCCATCAGGTGGAGGTGCAGGTGCGGCACGGTCATCTGCGCGTCGGCGCCAATGTTCATGACTAGGCGGTACCCCGACTCGCGCACACCCTCGAGATCGGCCACTTCCTGGGCCAGGGTCACGAGGTCGTTCATGATGCCGGGGTGCTCGGGGCCGACGTGGTCGGCACTGGCGATATGCACCTTCGGAATAATCAGTACGTGCACTGGCGCCTGGGGAGCCAGGTCGTAGAAGGCGTAGGCGGTGTCCGATTGGGCCACCGGCGTCGAGGGTATGGTCCCGTTGACGATGTTGCAGAAGATGCAGTCGTTACTCATTCGTTCTCATCATTACCGATGCGCGGGGCTCTGTGCGGTAAATCCCCATGAACCGTTGGTGAACGAAAGTAAGGAGGAGGCGACCACGGCGGCCGTTTCGGCGCGGAGCACCGTTGGTCCGAGTGAGAGCCGTCGGCGCCCAGCATCCCACTCCCCTTCCGCCCAGCCGCCCTCGGGACCGATGGCGATGGCTCGCACATCGCTCCAATCGCCGTCACCATCGAAATCAGCGATACCGACATCGTGAGGAATATCGGAGGGCATGAGCGGTTCGGTGACGCGCAAGTCGTACGTGCGGCGGCATTGGCCGCAGGCCTCATCGGCAATGCGCTGCCAACGAGCAATGTTCTTCTCGCGGACCTCGCCCTTGAACTTCACCGCGAGTCGCGCACTCAGGAGTGGCACCACGGTGGTAATACCCAACTCGGTGGCTTTGGCAATCGCCCACTCCGAGCGGTCACCCTTGAGCGGCGCCATATAGAGCGTCGTCGGGGTCGGCGTGGGGTCCTGCACCACCGGCGACACCCGAGTGAGCCCCACGGTCGCGACCTCACAGAAACTCCACGAGCCTCGCCCGTCGGTGACGACGAGTTCCTCGCCGACGGTGGCCCGCAGGACGCGGCGGAGATGGTGATCGTCGTCTTTTGAGAGTTCGGGTCGCTGGACGTCGGCCACGCGGAGTTGGGTCAAGGCGTCAACGCGACGACGCCAGTCAACGAGACTCACTTCTTCGACCGCTTGTGAAAGAGTCCGCCACGGTGTTCGTGCACGGCCTCGTTGCGGTGTTCAGCCAGGCGGCGCAGTAAGTCCCGCTCCACGTCGTCAATCTCGGTGGGCACGTCAACGACGACGTGCACGTAGAGGTCGCCCCGACCCCGTCCGTGCAGGTGTTCCACGCCTTCGTGCTTGATGCGCGTGACCGTCCCGTTGGCGGTACCGGCCGGCACTTCCACCTGCGTCTGTGACCGTAATGTCGGTACGGTCATCGTGGTACCCAAGACGGCCTGCGTGAAGGAGACGTGAAGTTCGTGGTGCAGGTCATCACCTTCTCGGACGAAGCGCTCGTCCTCGGCCACGCGCAGGTGGACGAAGAGTCGTCCATTCGGGCCTCCGCGAAGACCGGCCGGCCCACGGTCGGCGAGACGCATGGTCGACCCCTCTTCCACACCGGCCGGGATTTGAATAGTGAAGGTGGTGGTCGCATTGACCCGCCCGTCGCCGCGACAGGTGGTGCAGGGCGAGTCAATACGACTGCCCTGACCCTGACACCGCTGACAGGGTGCCGTCGTCATCATCTGCCCGAGGATGGAGTTGCGCATCCGGCGGACTTCGCCGAGGCCGGCGCACTCGACACAGGCCACCGGGCTCGTCCCCGGCGCGCAGCCGTTACCGCCACACTGGGTGCACCGTTGCGGCAAGGTGACGGTGATCTCTTTATTGACACCAAAGGCTGCCTCGTCGAGCGTGATCTCTACCGACGTCTCGGCGTCGGGACCGGGCTGGGGGCCGCGACGCTGCTGGGTGCGGCCACCCATACCGCCAAAGAACATGTCGAAGATGTCCTGCACGTTGCCGGCCTCACCGAAGGGGCTGCCGCCCGCGCCAACGTCGGCGCCAAAACGGTCGTAGTGGGACCGACGTTCGGGGTCGGAGAGAATCTCGTACGCCTGGGAGATCTCCTTGAACTTGGCTTCAGCCTCCGCGTTACCGGGATTGGCGTCGGGGTGATACTGACGGGCCAAGCGGCGGTAACTCTTCTTCAACTCGTCAGGGGACGTCCCACGGTCCACCTCGAGAATGTCGTACAAATCGGTACTCATTGTTCATCTCCACTGAATTTGCGAGTGAGCTCACTCGAGACGGTTTCGGCGGCCGCCATGGCCTCCTGGTACTTCATGCGACTAGGCCCCAGCAGGCCAACGGCGCCGACGGTTTCGCCATCCACGGTGACGGGGGCCACAATGACGGCACTGGTGGCGAGGGTTTCGTGCCCGGTCTCGGAGCCAATGGCCACCGAGAGGCCCTTATCAATGATGTCCTGCACGAGCGAAACCACCAGCAGCTCCTGTTCGAGCAGGCTGAGGACCCGACGAACGGTCTCAACCCCATCAAACGACTCTGCGATGCGACTGGAGCCGCCAATGAAGACCGACTCACCCTCGACCGTGGGTCGGTCCGCGTGGAGGGTGGCTACCGATTCACGCACGACCGTCGCCACCGGGTCGTTCAGCGATGGCACCTGAACCTTCTGTCCGAGCGTCGTGTTGAGGAGCAGGGCGTTGAGTTGACGTGAGGCTTCGGCGCACTGCTCGTAACTTACGTCGAGGCTGGGCACAATGGCGTGCTTGGACACGGCGCCGTCGGAGTACACGGTGACGAGCAGCAGGTGTCGAACGTCGAGACTGACGAGCTGGGCCGAGAGAATGCTGGCTTCGCGGTGGCCGGCCCCCACGATGACCGAGGTATAGGCCGTCATCTGACTGAGCAATGTCGAGGTCTGCTCGAGGACCGATTCCACGTCTCCTCGTACCGTGGCGAAAAACTCGCGCACCTGGAGTTGCTGGGCCTCGCCGAGCACGCCACGCTTAAGGTGATCAACGAAGTAGCGGTAGCCCTTTTCAGTGGGAACACGGCCGGCGGAAGTGTGGGGCTGGGCCAGGTACCCCTCGCGTTCGAGCGACACCAACTCGGAACGAACGGTGGCCGGCGACACGCCAATATCGGTACTCTGCAGCACGGTGGAGGACCCGACGGGTTGATTGGTATCGATGTGCTCAGTGACAACGGCCTCGAGGATGGTTGCCTTGCGGGGGTCGAGATCGTTGGTGGGAGCAGATGAGTTACTGCGTGGCGCCACGTGTCCTCCTTTAGCACTCAATTGTACCGAGTGCTAACTCTCCGTCAGCACATCAGGAGCAGGCCGTGGCAAAGCGCAAGGCGCGGCAAAGTTCGTCGTGTCGAACCCCCAGTGTGCCGACGTACTGCGTCAAATTGCTCGTGGCGACCGTGGTGAGGTTGTCAAAACTGGCCACACATGGTTGTGGCAACCCCTCGGCCTCGTCGAGGAGAATTTCGGATCGAATGCCTCGTATTGTTCGTGTGACCGGCGCAACCACGACCCGCTGAAGGAACGGAAGAGCAGCAGAACGGGTCACCACCAGGACCGGCCGTCGCTCCGTCTCACTCTCCAGCCACCAGATATCGCCTTGGCGCATCGTTACCACGGCTCCTCCTCCACGAGTCGTCTCCCCTCATCCTGTGCCCGTCGACGTTCATCGGGGGTCTCAGGGCGCAGCCGGTAGGCCTCGGCGTACTCCTCGGCAACTCGACGATCCTCTTCGCGCTCAAAGAATTCGGTAAGGGCCCGACGAACGACGTCCGACCGAGACGTCGCCACGCCTCGGCTCACGAGCGCGTCAATCTGCTCAATGACGTTGTCCGCTATGCGAGTAACCAACTGTGTCATGCAAAAAGCATACCGTTATGCACATCACTTCTCCTGCGCTACCTTCTACGGAGGAACGGTCGCTGAGGAGGCCGCCATGATCGCAAGTCCCACCAATCGAAGCGAGCCCTACGCCCTTCCGGAGCGGGAACTTCTCGACTCTTGGCTCGATTTCCATCGAGCAACGTTGCTGTCGAAGTGTGCCGACCTGACCGACGAGCAGTTGAAGGCTCGCGCGGTCCCGTCTTCAGCGATGACGCTCCTCGGTCTCTTGCGACACATGACGGTGGTCGAAACGTGGTGGTTTGACACCATGTTCCTCGGCCTTACCGCGGACGATGACTACCCCTACGTGACGGCAGACGATACTGACGGCGACTTCAACAATCTTGACGACTCCCCCGTTGCAGCCGTCGAGGCCCTGTTTCTCGCCAATTGCGAGCGTTCGCGAAAACTGGTGGCCAACCTCTCGCTCGATCAAGTAGCGGTCCGGTCCACACCAGCAAAACCGTTCGACCTCCGCTGGATTTACGTCCACATGATTGAAGAGTACGCACGGCACAATGGCCACGCGGACCTGTTGCGCGAACTCATCGACGGACAAACCGGCGTCTAGTCGCTACCCATCATCATGGTGAGAAGATTCTTCGGCGATCGCTGAGCCCAATCCACTAAGAATTGCGCCTAACGAAGCGCCACGAAGCTAGTCCTCGAGCTTGAGCGCCGCCACGAAGGCCTCCTGAGGCACTTCGACGCGCCCCAGGTTCTTCATACGCTTCTTACCCTCTTTTTGCTTCTCGAGGAGCTTGCGCTTACGGGTAATGTCACCGCCGTAACACTTGGCGAGCACGTCCTTACGGCGGGCCTTGACAGTTTCACGTGCGATCACTCGACCACCAACGGCGGCCTGAATCGGCACATCGAACATCTGCCGCGGGATGAGTTCCTTCAGCCGTTCGGCCATGCGCCGTCCGTAGTAGTCGGCGTTGGAGTGGTGCACGATGGTCGAGAAGGCGTCCACCGGTTCGTGGTTGATCAGCAAGTCGACACGAACCAGCTTCGACGTGACGTACCCTTCGGGTTCGTAGTCGAGAGAGGCGTAGCCCTTCGTGCGGGATTTCAGAGCGTCGAAGAAGTCAATGACTACTTCCGCCAGGGGGATCGTGTACTTGAGTTCGACGCGCTCGGCCGAGAGGTAGTCCATCTTGACCATCTCGGCGCGGCGGGACTGACACAGGTCCATGACGGTCCCGAGGAACTCACTCGGCGTCAGAATTGAAATCGACAAAATCGGTTCGTCAATGTGGTCGAGCCGTGACGGGTCCGGCAGGTCGGTCGGGTTGTCAATCTGCACTTCGCTGCCGTCAGTCAAGAAGGCGCGGTAGACCACGGAGGGGGCGGTAGCGATGATGTCGAGGTTGAACTCCCGCTCCAAGCGCTCGCGGACAATTTCCATGTGGAGCAGACCCAGGAAGCCGCAGCGGAATCCGAACCCCAGGGCGTGGGAGGACTCGGGTTCGTAGGTAATCGAGGCGTCGTTCAACTTCAATTTGTCGAGCGAGTCACGCAGGTCACCGAGGTCGTCGCCGTCAATGGGGTAGATACCGCAGTAGACCATGGGCTTGGGGTGGATGTAGCCGTCGAGTGGTTCGGGAGCGGGCTTCGACGCCGTGGTGATGGTCTCACCGGACCGCGCGCCACCGACATCCTTGATGCCGGCGACGATGTAGCCAACTTCGCCGGGTCCGAGGGCCTCAACCGGAATCATGTCCGGGGTTCGGATACCAATCTCTTCAATCTCGTGGTTGGCGCCCGCCTGCATCATGCGAATCTTTGAGTCGGCGCGCAGCGTGCCGTCTTTGATTCGAATCGACGAAATAACGCCGCGGTACTGGTCGTAGTGCGAGTCGAAGATCAGGGCACGCAGCGGATCGTCGGGATTGCCGCTCGGCGCCGGAATCCGCGCAATGATGGCGCGGAGGAGTTCGGGGACGCCTTCACCGGTCTTGGCGGAAATGGTGAGCACGGACTCCGGTGGCAGACCGAGCACTCGGTCGAGCTCTTCGCGGCAGCGATCGGGGTCGGCGGCCGGCAGGTCAATCTTGTTGAGTACCGGAACGATTTCCAGATTGTTCTCAATCGCCTGATAACAGTTCGCCAGGGTCTGCGCTTGAATACCCTGACTGGCGTCGACCAGCAAAATGGCCCCCTCACAGGCAGCCAGCGAGCGAGACACTTCGTAGCCGAAGTCGACGTGGCCGGGCGTGTCGATGAGCTGCAGGATGTGGTCCTCGAAATAGACGCGGACATTCTGGGCCTTGATCGTGATGCCGCGCTCGCGCTCGATGTCCATGGAGTCGAGGTACTGGGCGCGCATGAGCCGAGGGTCAACGGCCCCGGTGATTTCGAGGATGCGATCCGACAACGTCGATTTACCATGGTCGACGTGAGCAATGATGGAGAAATTGCGGATTTTCGTCGTCTCGACGGGGGGAAGTATGGTGGCCACGGTGAGGTTAAGGCTACCCGTCTTTGCGGGGCCGAACGACACCTTGGCCACGGCGGTAATTTCCTGCTAGCCTAGAAAAGCCCGTGGAACAGGTTCCGCGAACAACGAACGAGGTTTTTTATGGCAAATATCAAGAGCCAAATTAAGCGCAACAAGCAGAACGAGGTCGACCGCGACCGCAACCGCGCCGTCAAGTCTGAAATGCGTACCCGTACCAAGACCGCCGTCAAGGCCGTTGGTACCGAAAACGAAGAGACCGCCCTGCGCGCCGCGATCAAGCGCATCGACAAGGCCGCCGCCAAGGGTGTCATTCACAAGAACAACGCCGCCAACAAGAAGTCCGGCCTGATGCGGCGCATCAACGCGCTGCGCACCAAGGTCGACGCGTAGTCCGCACGTTTCTCGCAGTTTCAACAATGGCGCCCGTGAGGGCGCCATTGTTTGTTTAACGACCAGCGTTCCTAGCGGCGACGTGTTGCGTTGAGGCGGGCCAGCCGGGCCACGAGGACTTCAATGACTGTCAGTTCGGTCGGGTCCTGATCGCTTTCCAAATCTTTGCCGCCGTAGCTCACGCCACCTTTAAGGTCGCCGTCGGCCTGAGCAATCATCGCGATCGCGTCACCGATGCGGTCAACACCGAGGGCTCGCGCTCGCGACAGAGCCTTGCCGGCCGGCGTGGGCTTCGTGCCGAGGAGCGCCGCGGCACCCTCGGTGTCGAGGGACAGTCCCTCCACGCGCGCCGCTTGGAGGTAGTCGCGCTGCAGCATGTTGACAATCTGGAGTCCCGCCCTCCCCCGCGAATCGAGCATGCGGCGAGCCACCCGAATGGCTTGCCCCACGTTGCCTCGGTCGATGGCGTCGGTGAGGTCCCACGCGGGCACGTCGCCAATTTCTCCCAGATACGGCTCGACGTGCTTGGGCTGCAACGGCGCCGTGCCGTAGATGTTCTGCAACGTTCGCGCGAGCGCATCGACTCGAGCGATGTCGTCGCCCACGTGATTCCCGACCAACGACAGTGTGGCGGCGTCGGCCTGCAGGCCGTAGTTCGCAAAGGTCTCGCGGACGAACATGGCCTTCGCGTCACGCCCCGTTCCGAGACCAACCGCCCGGACCTCCTCCGCTGCTTTGACGACCTTGTTGGTCTTCTGTCCAACGACGGCCAGCAGCAACACAATGTCGGGCGCGGGCTGCTTCATCCACGCCACCAGCTGGTCAGCTTCTTCGGTGTTCAGGTGCTGAGCGTCACGCACCACCACGACGCGGCGCGGTACTAAGAATGGCGGGGTGTTGAGGGCCTCAAGAATCTGGGGCAGTACCGGTGCGTCGCTGAGTGAGCCCGCGTCCTTGGCCGTGAAGTCCTGAAGGGCGAAGGCCGGCTCAAGGTCACCCAGCGCTTCACTAATCACGTTGTGGAGAGCGTCGTAGACGAGCGTGGCTTCGGTGGCAACGACGCAAATGGACGACGTCATGCTGCCTCCAGCACACGGGCGAGGGCGTCACGTACCCGCACAGTACCGACAACGTCGTGGACGCGCAGCACGCGACAGCCCCCCACGATCCCGAGTGCCGCGGCGGCCAGCGATGGTTCTCGCCGCTCGAGTACCGGTAAATCAAACAACACGCCGAGGAACGTCTTATTTGACGCCGACAACAGGAGTGGCCCCAGCTCGGCGAAGGCGGCCGAATCGCGGAGTAGTTGCAGACTGTGCGCGGCGGTCTTACCTAAGTCGAGGCCCGCGTCCACAATGATCTGGTCGGCGCCCACGCCCGCGTCCAAGGCCCACTGACGTCGCTCCGTGAGGAAATCCACGACCGTGGCCGTGACGTCGTCGTAGTGAGGCGTCGGGTCGGCCACGCGGGGCTTTAGGCGAATATGTGTCGCCACCACGGAAGCGTTGGCGGTGGCGGCCGCGGCAAGATAGGCGGGGTCAGCGAAACCGCTGATGTCATTCCCAACGGACGCACCCGCGGCGAAGCAGGCCACGGCAACCGACGCCCGCCACGTATCAATACTCAACGGCACATCAAAGCGTGCACGCAGGGCGGTAATGGCCGGTACGACGCGGTCAAGTTCCTCCTCTTCGCCCACCTCGTCACCGGGGCCCGCCTTGACCCCGCCGACGTCGAGTAGGTCGGCTCCGCCCTCGACGAGCGTTTCCGCTCGAGTCAAAAAAGCGTCCATAGCGAAGGTCGCCGCCGGCTGAAAGAAGGAGTCGCGTGTCCGATTAAGAATCCCCATCACCAGCGCACGCGACGTGATGTCAAAGGCGACGTCGCCAAGGCGCACCACCTGCCGGCCGGCGGGTCGCCAGGTACGCAGCGGGGCTTCAGCGGGGTGTGGCACGGGTTCAGCCTACCGGCGGACCCTCACGCTCGGTGGCCGATTCCATTAGCCTGTTCACCTACCGTTTGCGCAACCCCGCTACGGTGGAGGACGGTATGGACGACGAAATCTTCACCCGCATGATGCCCCTGGCTGAGCCCGATCTCAACGACCCCGTGCTCATCTACGCGCTCGAAGGCTGGATTGACGCCGGGATGGGCACCGCGAACGCGATTAGTACGTTGCTGAGCACCGTACACACGGAACCGCTGGCGACCTTTGACACCGACTACTTCATCGATCAACGGGCCCGTCGGCCCATGGTGCGCATCGTTGACGGCGTGACGACCGAACTGACCTGGCCCGAGATTTCGTTGCGGTGGGGCCGGGACCACGACGGTGCCGACATCTTGTTCCTCGTCGGACCAGAACCGGACTTTCACTGGAGTGACTTCGTCGAGGCCGTCACTGACGCGGCCCTCACCTACAACGTGCGCCTCGCGCTCGGCCTCGGTGCCTTCCCCGCTCCCACCCCGCACACGCGACCTGTTCGCGTCATTGGCACCGCCCCCGAGCAGAGTGCCAATTTGTTGGCCAGCATCGGCACCGTGTCGGGCGAACTCGAAGTGCCCGCCGGCATCAATTCCGCCCTCGAACTGGGGTTCGCCGACGTGGACATCGACGTCATGACCCTGTGGGCCCGAGTCCCCCACTACGTCGCCTCGATGCCCTACCCACAGGCCTCGGCGGCCCTCATCGAGGGTGTGGCCCGTATCGCGGGCCTCACGCTCGACTCCAGCTCGCTGCGCGTGACGGCGGACGAAGCCCGGGCGCGCGTCGATGACCTCGTGGCCAACAATCCCGATCACGCCACCATGGTTGAACAGCTCGAACAGGTTGCCGACGAGGACGAAGGTCATTCCCTCGGTGACAATCTGCCGAGTGGTGACGAACTTGCCGCGGAACTGGAACAGTTCCTCCGCGGCGAAGGGGCCTAGTCGATCTCGACGTCGCTCTCGATACGGAGGCCGAGGCCGAGGGCGTAGCCCTCGAGGTAGAGAGCGCACTCCCCCTGTCGCGGGTGACGGTTCGCCCATTCGTGGAAGGCGGCGGAGTGGTCCGCTTCATGGAGGTGAGCCAGCTCGTGCACCAAGACGGCGTCGATCACCCATTCGGGACACTGCTGCAAGCGGGTGGAGACCCGAATCTCGCGAGTATCGGGGGAACACGAGGCCCAACGACGACGCTGGGAGTTGCTCCATCGTACCGATGAGGCCTGCACGCCATCGAGGTACAGCTCGGCCAGGGTGGCGGCTCGCGCTTCCAAACCGGCGTCACCACTATTGATCGAAGGACGCTGGGTCATCAGTCGCTCTACGAGAGCGTCGACCAGTGCGGCCCGCTCACGACCACGAAGACGAGCGGGAATCTGCACCACAATGCGGTGACCCGACCAGTGCGCGGTCCCCGTTTTCGTTCGTCGGGCTGACGCCCGAATCTCCACCTCTGGTCGATCAAACCGGGGCGGTTCAACGGTGACTGATGACGTCACGGTCGACGTCGCCCGAAGTCGCGCCATTAGAGAATGATGTTGACCAGACGGGGTGGCACGGCGACGACCCGCGTCGGTGTGGCGCCGCCGAGGGCGGCAACAATCACGTCGTCCGCTAACGCCGTCGTCGTCGCCTCAGCGTCGGACACATCGGGCGCCACCTGAACGCGTGATTTCACCTTGCCGTTGATCTGAACAACCATGGTCACGAGTGCTCGGGCAGTCAATGCCTCGTCAGCTTCCGGCCACGGCTGCTCGTGCACGCTCGGCCCCTCGTGACGAGACTCCCACAGTTCGGCGGTGATGTGCGGCGCCATCGGTGCGAGGAGTCGAAGCAAGAGGTCGAGGCACTCGTCGAGGGTCTCGCGGTGCGCCCCCTCGGTGGAGCGGGCCCACTTCGAAATGGTGTTGAGTAACTCCATCAGGGCCGCCACCGCCGTGTTGTAACTCCACTTTTCGAGGCCGTCGGTCACGCGCACAATCGTGCGGTGCGTCTCACGAAGAACCTCGAGGTCCGCTTCCGTGCGGCCCTCGTGGAAGTGACACTCGTCGTACTGACAGAGGCGGTAGATGCGGTCGAGAAAACGAGCGCAGCCCTCAATAACGTCCTCAGTCTGCTCGGTCCAGTCAACGTCGTCGGCGGGCGGACCAACGAAGAGGTGGAACAGGCGCAGGCCGTCGGCACCAACGGTGTCGTAGTACTTCTCCGGGGCAATCAGGTTGCCCTTCGACTTCGACATTTTGGAGCCGTCGAGACGAATCATACCCTGTGTAAACAGCTGCTTGAAGGGCTCGCGCGGCAAGCCCGGGGCCAGACCAATGTCGACGAGGGCCTTCAAGTAGAAGCGGGCGTAGAGCAAGTGGAGGATGGCGTGCTCGATACCACCGATGTACTGATCAACCGGCATCCACTTGGCCACTTGCTCCGGGTCAAAGGCTCGGCCCTCGGTGAAGGGGTCGGCGTAACGCAGGAAGTACCACGAGGAGTCGGTGAAGGTGTCCATCGTGTCGGCTTCGCGGCGGGCCGCCCCCCCACAGGTTGGGCACGTCGTTGTACGAAAGCCTTCGTGGGTGGCCAAGGGTGACTGTCCCGACTTATCCATAACGACGTCGTCGGGGGCCACGATGGGCAACTGGTCGTGGGGCACCGGAACGATGCCGCAGCCGTCGCAGTAGACGACCGGGATCGGACAGCCCCAGAAGCGCTGACGTGAGACCAGCCAGTCGCGCAGGCGATAATTCACCTTGCGGAGGCCGTTCGCGTTGGCCTCGAGAAATGTCGCGGCGTGCTCCTTAGCCGTGGCCACGTCGAGTCCGTCGAGAAAGCCGGAGTTGATGTGGACGCCGTCGCCACTGTAGGCCCCACCCTCAAAGTCATCGGGGGTGGCAATAGTCCGCACAATGGGGAGTCCGTGCACTTGGGCAAAGGCGTAGTCGCGCTCGTCTTCGGCCGGCACGGCCATGATGGCACCCGTGCCGTAGGTGCCGAGGACGTAGTCGGCCACGTAGACCGGAACTGGCTGACCAGTGAAGGGATTAAGGACGAACGAACCCGTAAAGGCTCCTCGCTTGTCGAGGCTGGCCCCGGTGTCGGACGACGAGGTTCGCTCCAACTCCGTGGCCTGGCTCGCGCGGGCCACTAGTGCCGTTACGTTGTCTCGCTCGTCGTCGGTGGTGAGCAGGTCGAGCATGGGGTGTTCCGGGGCTACGACGGCGTAGGTGACCCCAAAGCCGGTGTCCGGTCGCGTCGTAAAGACTCGTAGCGCCTTCGACGAATCAACGGCCAACGGCAGGTCGAACTCGACACCCTCACTGCGGCCAATCCAGTTGCGCTGCATGGTCTTGACTCGTTCTGGCCATTCCAACGTGTCGATATCGTTCAGCAACTCTTCGGCGTAGTCAGTAATTTTGAAGAACCACTGTTCCAGGTTCTTGCGCTCGACCACGTCACCCGAACGGTCACACGTACCGTCCGCGTTGACCTGCTCGTTGGCCAACACGGTGGCACAACCGGGGCACCAGTTAACGGGCGCTTCGGCGCGGTAGGCCAAGCCAGCCTCGAGGAAGGCGAGGAAAATCGTCTGGGCCCACTTCATGTAGTTGGGGTCGTGGCTAAAGACTTCACGACGCCAGTCGTAGACGGCACCGAGGCGGCGCACTGACTGCTTTAACTCCCCCATCCGGGCATCGGTAAAGAGTCGAGGGTGCGATCCGGCCTTGATGGCGGCGTTCTCCGCCGGCAGACCGAAGGAGTCGAAGCCGAAGGGTGAAAGCACCGCCTTGCCTCGCATGGTTTGATAACGCACCACAAGGTCGCCGAAGGTGTAGTTACGAATGTGCCCCTGGTGCGCTGTTCCCGAGGGGTACGGGTACATACACAGTGCGTAAAAGCGTTCACGAGGATCATCGTTGTCGACCTCGTACGTCCCTTCGTCAAGCCATCGGGCTTGCCATTTCTGTTCAATCTCACTGACGTCAAAGGGGCGGGCCATACACACATTCTAGGGAGCGTGAGGTTTCCCTTTGGCTCTCGACGGCGTGGGTCGAGGAGCGCACGGGCGTCGACCTGTGCTCAGCCATACGTGTAGGACCGGCGCGCTCCCCCGCGCCCCACAGTTCGCCCCCTACGTGACCTCGAGCCCCAGTCGCGGGCACACCAACCGGCACCTCACCCACCTCCGTGGGAGCGACGAAATTCACCCTCGGCGCTACCTGCTAAGGTAGAAGTCCCACGGGGGTATAGCTCAGCTGGCAGAGCACTTGCATGGCATGCAAGGGGTCATGGGTTCAAATCCCATTACCTCCACAAATTCGGGTGGCGTTTGTTTGAAGTCGCCACCGGCGCCGCACCGCGACGAAATCCCAGAGTTCACTCTCCGAGTCCCGTACCGCACCCACTCCCCTCGTGCTCGGGAATTGCTATGACGCACTGTCACTACGGAGTCCTTTCCGAATGAAAGAGGCGCACAGACAGTGATGTCGGTGCGCCTCCACGTTCATTCGATGCGGCCTAATTCACCGTGATCGAAACCTGCTTCGTCGTCGTCCCGACGCTGTTCGTGGCACTGACTGTGAACTGGTACACACCAGGCGTGCGCACGGTGCCAGTGATCTTGCCCGTGGCTGCCGAGTAACTCAGGCCACTGGGCAGACCCTGTGTCGTTACGGTGGCGGCGAGGAGCCCGGTCGTCTTCACGTTGAGGGCGAAGGCCTGTGCGTGCGTGTGCGATGTTGCCCCACTCACCGTTAGCGGCGGCGCGGCGTAGGTCGACACGGTGAACGAGGTTTTGACGACTTGCTTGCCGTCCTTCGCCGTCAGGGTGATCGTGACCGAGGCCTTTGCCGTCGTGGGCGTACCCGTCAGTGTGGCGATGCCCCCACTGCTCGTCAACGTCATGCCAGCTGGCAACGTCGACGAGGTGATCACGGCGTTGGCGTCGTTGGTGGCGACCGTCATGGACGCGGGCGTACCGACCGTCCACGTCTGCGCACTCAGCGAGGTGGTGTAAGCCAGCGACGTCAACGTGAAGGTCTGCTGGCTGAAGCGACCGGCACCGTTGGTGGCCGTGATGGTGAACGTGTAGACACCAGCCGCCAGGTTGGTAGCGGATAACGTGCCCATCATGGCCTTGTTGCCAGTGCCGGGTGTGAAGGTCACGCCGGCGGGGAGCCCCGACGCAGTGAGCCACGCACCCGACTTTGCCGTCACCGGCGTTGACGACGCAGTGGTAACGACCATCGTGCTGGTCGACGTTGGTGTGGTGGCGCCAACCGCCGAAGAGGTGAAGGTCGGTGCACTGGTGGGTGTCACCGTTCCGGTGGGATCGGTCACAGTGCCCGCACCGAGGGCGTTGGTGGCCACCACGGTAAAGGTGTAATCGGTGCCGTTACTCAAACCAGACACCGTGCACGAGGTCGCGGTGGTGGTGCAGGTAGCGCCGCCAGGGTTTGCCGTGACGACGTAGCCAATGACCGGTGAACCGCCTGACGAGGCGGGGGTCCCCCACGACACAGTCACCGACGAATCACCGTCTGTCGTCTTCAGGGACGTCGGAGCGTCGGGCGTGGTAACTGGTGTGATCGAGGCCGATGGCACGGACACACTCGAACCGATGACGTTGGTGGCCTTGACGACGAAGGTGTAACTCGTACCGTTCGTGAGACCCGTGACGGTACAGGACGTGTCTGTCGTGGTGCAGGTTGCCTTACCGGGGCTCGCGGTCACCGTATAGCCCGTGAGATCGCTACCGCCATTCGAAGTGGGTGCCGTCCAACTGACGGCTGCCGAGGCGTTGCCAGCGGTCGCGACGACGTTCGTCGGGGTGTCGGGCGTTGTCGCCGGCGTTACCGTCGATGAGCTCAGTGACGTGTCACTGGCGCCCACCGCACTCGTCGCGATCACAGTAAAGCTGTAGATCGTGCCGTTCGTGAGGCCCGTAACCACACAGCTGCGCGTCGTGGTCGTACACGTTTCACCCTCGGGGCTCGCCGTGACGGTGTATCCCGTAATCGGGCTGCCCCCATTGGTCGACGGGAAGCTAAAGGTGACGGTTGCTGAGGCGTTCTCCGCCACCGCAGTGACGTTCGTCGGCGCGCCGGGGGTGGTGACGGGCGTGACGGGAGCCGACGGCGAAGACGCAGCGCTGGTGCCGATGGCATTGGTCGCCTTGACCGTAAAGGTGTAGCTGGTGCCGTTGGTAAGACCACTAATGGTGCAGGTCAGTGCGGTCGTTGCGCAGGTTGCACCCTTCGGGCTCGCCGTCACCACGTACCCGGTGATGTTCGTACCACCCGATGAAGCTGGGGCAGACCACGAGATGGTTGCCGAACCATTGTCGCTGATGGCAACAACGCTGTTCGGCGCGTCGGGGGTCGTCAAGGGTGTCACGGCTGTCGAGCTGGCCGAGGGTGCGCTGGAGCCCACCGCGGTGGTGGCAACCACCGAGAAGGTGTAGGAGACGCCATTGGTAAGTCCAGTCACGGTGCACCCCAAGGAGGTGAACGTCGTGACCGAGCAACTCTCACCCTCGGGGCTAGCCGTCACCGTGTACCCCGTGATGGCACTTCCACCATTGAAGGTGGGCTTCTTGAATGTGATGAGAGCCGATGCGTTACCGGCGAGCGCGCTGACATTGGTCGGCGCATCCGGCGTCGTCACGGGGACCACCGAAGACGATGCGACTGATGACGCACCAGATCCAACGGCATTGGCCGCCTTGACCGTAAAGGTGTAGGAGAAACCGTTGGTGAGACCGGTGACAGTGCATGACGTCCCGCTCGTTACGCAGGTGGCTCCACCGGGGCTAGCCGTCACGGTGTAACTCGTAATGTCGGTGCCACCATTGAAGGATGGGGCCAACCACGAGACGGTGGCGACTCCGTTGCCCGCGGCGGCGCTCACTGACGCGGCAGCCCCGGGAAGGGTGACGGGAGTGGCCGACGAGGGAATTGAAGGATCACTCGTACCAACGCCGTTGATTGCCACCACACTGAAGCTGTAGTTGGTGCCGTTTACAAGGCCCGTCACGATGCAGCTGTGCCCGGTCGTGTGACACGACGCGCCATCTGGACCGGCGGTGACAGTGTAGCCCGTGATCGCACTGCCGCCATTGAATTCAGGCGTGGTCCAGGAAACGGCAACGGACGCATTACCAGCAATCGTGGAGACATTGAAGGGCGCATCAGCAACCGCAGCCGGAACGACCGCCGGTGAAATCGCGGAGGTTGTGCTGTCGCCAACGGCGTTCGTCGCAATGACAACAAAGGTGTACGAAACGCCGTTTGCTAAGCCCGTAAAGGTGTACGAGGTCTGGCTGGTTAGGCCCGTGTACGTCACGGGAGCGCCTGGCGCAAGACCGCTACCGGTACAGGTCGCGCCCGTCGTCAGGCACGACGCGTTAGCGATGGCCTTCACGGTGTACCCAGTGACATCGCTGCCACCGGTGGATGTTGGTGGATTGAAGAAGACGGTTGCCGAACCATCCCCGCCCGCGGCGACGACGCTCGTCGGAGCACTCGGTGCCGTCATCGGCGTCACGTTCGACGAGGCCACTGAGGGCGCGCTCGAACCCTTGGCATTGACGGCCTTGACGGTGAAGGTGTAACTGGTGCCGTTGGTGAGGCCAGAGATTGTGCAACTTGTACTGGTCGTCGTGCAGGTGATGCCCTGAGGACTAGCGGTAACCGTGTACCTGGTAATGGCACTACCACCATTCGAGGTTGGGGCACTCCACGAAATCGTTGCCGATGCGTTACTGGCGATGGCCACAACACTCGTCGGAGCCCCCGCAGTCGTCATGGGTGTCACGGGTGCTGAAGCCAACGATGGCGCACCTGAACCAACGGCGTTCGCTGCAGCAACAGTGAAGGTGTACGCCGTGCCATTCGTGAGTCCGATGATGGTGCAGTTCGAGCCGGTCGTTGTGCACGAGGCACCGCCGGGGGCGGCCGTCACGGTGAACCCGATGATGGCACTTCCCCCGTTGTTTGGCCGACTGAAGGAAACGAGGACTGAGGTATTACCCGCAATGCCACGAACGCCCGTCGGCGCATCTGGGGTGGTTACTGGGGTGATGGCGGGTGACGCCGTCGACGATGCGCTCGAACCGACTGCGTTGATGGCCACCACGGTAAAGGTGTAGCTGGTGCCGTTGGTGAGGCCAG
>Ga0208741_10000136_pt1 | contig 39613 bp, 46 predicted proteins | sample CryBogCBE03Jun09_FD_184576 | JGI IMG/M metagenome (GOLD analysis project Ga0208741, IMG submission 184576) | Freshwater microbial communities from Crystal Bog, Wisconsin, USA - CBE03Jun09 (SPAdes) | ecosystem: Environmental > Aquatic > Freshwater > Lake | place: Crystal Bog, Wisconsin, USA...
CGTCTTGCTTCAATTATTGGAACTACAGACGCTCAAATTGCGACTTCGTTGCAAAACATCGCCAACCATGTGAAAGCCGTAGTGAAGGCTACTCCAGCACCTGCGGCTACTCCAGCACCTGCGGCATAGTTCAATGAACACTTCGCATCACGCTCCTTTTCCTCCTTTTCCATACATGGGGTTAACCGCAGCCGCAGTGTCGATGGGCTCCACGACCCTTTCTTTTGTTCAACAACACCCCGCAATTCAAGACTGTGCAGTGTTTGTTGGTTTAATTGCGGGGTGTTTTTCGATTGTTGCATCGGTAGTCACGGTCATTCTCCGAGTCAAAGAACACTTTGCTTTGGAGTCTGAGTAATTGTGATTGATGCCGTGATTACGGACGAACAATTAAGCCCTCTCGTCTATGATCTCATCTGGACTCACCGACCCAAGAAAACTGATCTTTGGTTGAAAAGGGGGATTAACCGAATCCCCAGAAAGAATCTTGTAGATCATTTCCGCAAAAAAGGGGAGAAGGACCCCAATTTTGAAAGGCACATTCATGCCGCATATCGAAAACATTTGTCGGCTGTCGCCGCACGGGATGCGTTTTTAAAAGTGGTAAACCACAAAGAATACATTGAATCAAAAACCCAATTTCCTTTGGAGCCTGGAGAAACCAATCACATTGGTTGGGTAGTCGCTTGCTACAACGAACCTGATTACGTCTCCCAATGTTTGGAATCTATTCGTCAAAACGATTCGGGACCTATTTTACTGATCAACGACGGAGGTGATGAGACTGGTTTGCAGGAGATTGCCGATTCTGTAGGAGCCAAGTTTGTAAACGGAGAACGATTAAAGAATCTTCGGGATGGCCACAATTGGTGGAAACGATTTTTTACATTGGGGTTGGAACTTGGCACCGATTATTTGGTCAAACTCGACCCCGACTCGTATTTTTGGAGACCCCTTAGAAACTCCTTAAAAGGGCTTACTTTTTTCGGCACTACAAACGACTTTGCCGAACGGAATCCGCACACAGTTCAAGGTGGTGCCCAAGGTTTTAGTCGAGCCTACGCCGAACGTGTTTTGGCCGAGGATATGACGGCTCGACCAAGGATCAAGGCCATTGGGCCAGACAAGATTCGTTTTACTACCGATGGGTATCTTTGCGACATGAACGAAGAGATGGGAGTCCTTGGGGAGGAATGGAAAGAGGTAAATAGCGTCTATTCGTTGCGTCAAGAATTGCCCGACAGCGAACCCGGCACCTTTGCAATCACGCACCCCCACACGCTGGGAGTTGTTGCCGTTAGCCCGCACCACTCCGCCCGTTTGGATATTTGCTATGCCTGCCCTTCGTTCAACATCGACACACGAATTTGCAAGGAGAACGGCGTTTACATCTATCCAAAAACTAAAATCCCCAACGAAACGTGCCCGCTTGGAAAGTGGGACTTACCAACAACCGATACAACCAAATGAAAAAACTATTGTTGCCCTTTGTGTTCCTCTGCTCCTGTGCCCACGCCCCCGTGCATTCGGTCAACACAAAGCCCGTCATGAGTTCGCTTGATAAGATTGACGCCAATCTGTCCCAAGCAGATGCCAAATCCGTCCTGATTGAAAGTTGGATCAAGAATTCCCGTTAATTTTACTATGAACCAATCACTTACTTTTTTTGAAAAAACCCTTCTGTGGGTTTCAGTGTTGTCAGTCGTTTTGTTTTCACTGGCAACTTGCTCCCCAGCATTTTCGGCGTCCGTCTCAAAGGCCGACCAAATAGCGACGATTGAGCACCTTCGTCGTTTAGTAAAAGATTCCGAAGCTCAAGTAGTAATCGCAAAAAATGCCACTACGGAAATTCAAATTCAAGCCGACAAGATTGCCGGGGAGCGTGATTGGTGGCAGAACGACTCTGCTCGAAAAGAGGTTGCCATTAAACGCTATCAACACAAATTGGACGTGTTGGGATTATTATTATCCGCCGCCGCTGGAGGGTTGGCATTTTTTGTTCTAGGTATGTTCACTGGCTACATTAACCCAGTGATGGCCGCTTATTCTCTCGCTGGACGCATCGTGCTTTCCACCACAGTTTCAGTTGCGGTGTACACTTGGGTTCGTTTTTTCTAATGATGAATTCCAGAGCCAACGCCATAGAAAAAAAACTTACTCAGAAGCCTCTTGATTCCAAGAAGGCTCTCTATGCGTTGCTTGCCGGGGTATGTGTTTTAATTACGTTCGGAGCTTCGGCATTCTTAATACTCACGCACGCCGAAGTGGCCAAAGAAATAGTCGAATTAGCCAATCTGGTCGTGTTGTTTTTTGGAGCCACTGTCACTACTTTAATTACGGGACAAGCCTGTATGGATTGGAAAGCTATGTCTGCATTGCAGCACTTGAGCGAAGATCGAACTGAAGAGACTAAGGTAGAGAGCAATCAAACTCTTCCCGAATTACAAAACCTCGACAATTCCGAAGAAGTGCAGAGGGCACCGATTCAAGAAACTCAAGTCTACGTTTCGGGACGCCGAAGCCCCAAAGATTTTTTAGACCCTAGCTTAAAACTATAACTTTTGGATTAGGCTATGACCTCACGTTTCAATTCCTTCATTCCTTTTGTTCTCAAACACGAAACAGAATTTGAGAAAGGGCACTACGGAGATTGGAATTTTGTACGCACCGAACGAGACCCCAATGATCCGGGTGGGACAACTCGATTTGGTTTGGATTTCGGAGAGCACAAAGAATCCCCCTGGAACATGACTGAAGAGCAAATTGACAAATTAAGCTACGACGATGCTGTCCACCTATACTGGAAACATTGGTGCTATGACCGAATCGAACTCATGCCCCCCAAATACGGAGAAGTTTATTTTAACTGCGCCACCATGAGTGGGCGCGGACAGGCCAATTTAATTCGCAAACGTCAAACTACTGCGGATGGATTTTTAAAAGACGAGTTGCACGTTTTCGATCTTATTGTCCAACACCGCCCCGCTTCTCACGAGTACCTTTCGGGGTGGAAAAACCGCATATACGATGAAGCCCAGTTTCTTGGCCTAGACATTTCTCATGCCTAGTTTAACATACCACGCACTTACCAATGTACAACCAGAACGAAAGTTTTTATCTTTGCCGCAACTGCGATGAAGCACCCGCGCTTCACGCTGGTCTGTGTCAAGTGTGCTTGGATGAAAGGGATACTGCTGAAAGTGGAATGGTAGGAGGTGCCTACACAGAGAAATTTCACAGAAAACCCAAAAAAAAGACCAAACGCTCCACTCACGACGAGGATTAAAATGGCCACCAGTAAACAACCCAGACCTAGCAGACCACTGCCACCAGAGACGCCCGTAGTCAGTTACCCTACCCCGAACTTCGGGGATTTAACTGTTGTACAGGATGTGGACACACGTCTACCCGGATATGTTGCACAGGAGTATGGAGACCTACACCCCGATCAAGTTAATTTCCCAAACCTCAAACTTGTTTTTCAGCAGCCCCTAGACAACGAGCAGAACTATATGTGGGTTCGCCGGGTTTACGCCGCCGACCGCATTAACGAGGATGACTATAACTACGCCCTAAAGTTTAGTTCCAGTAACCCTAGTTATCCGATTTATATTCGCAGTTACACCATTCTTCGGTCTTCATACACCCCTTTCTCAATTGGTTCGGTAGACCCAGGCAATCCAAATGCTTTTCTGGTCGATGAACAAGTAACCCGTTTAAAAGACGATCAAGACGACGGGCAGTTGGATTCACTTTATGTTCGAGTTGTACGCACGTATGAGACCATCCCTGGTCCGGGCTTGACTAAAGTGGCCTATGGTTCCGCTAAAATCATACCCGAAAAATTCCAAGCGGCTCAGACGGTAACTTCAACAAAGACGGTTGTTCAACCAAGCACGCTCCCCGATACGATTAACGGCACAACGATTGAAAGCGTCGTTGAACAAGTTACTTCGACTCGGGCGGAAAAGGTGACCTCAAACATCACCGATACCCCCGTTCCGCTTACTAGCACCAAAATCACTCCACAGCAACAAACTGCCACGGTTACCGAGACGCTAGTTGATACGGGAACTTCAGCGGCATCTTTGCCGACTTTAAGTGCTACGATTGTTGAAGCTAGTTCCGAGAACCTGGGTAATGGTAAGAATGTTCTTTCGGTAACTAGCGTCTCTTCGGTTTTTCCAGAAACTCTCTATTCGGCAGAACGTCCCTTGTGGGGAATGCCAATGAAGTTCAAATATGCGTTGCCCCCGACCACCACATCTTCCGTAAGTGCGGGTCAGCCCGCCCCCTCAGACGTTTCGCTCGGTTTAGGGGATACCGAAGCATCTTCCGAACAGGTTTCTAGTTTTAAAGTTAAAAAGAAACGGGTCAACATTGCCGTTCCCTCCACGACGCCTATATCGATTAAAAGTTATAAATTGGCTCCGCAAGGTCAGCTTGCAACCATTACAGAAAGCATCCTCGGACCCGATTCTAATGGTAACCCCAACCAGACGGTCACATCTTCGCTCCTAACGCTCGAAGCAAATGTAGACAACCTTGGAGATGGAACAACGGTCACCAATGTCACAACAGTTGCTTCTCACCCACAACTTGTTGGAAAATCAACTTATGAAGGGCAAGTAGCTACCGTTACTAAACAAGTAATCGATGCAGCTTTGTACACTGCTCCAGCACTTAGCCTAACCCAACCTGAGGTCACTATTGATGCGACCGAGATTCACAAAGCTGTTCAGACCGTCGTCACACGAGATGCTCCTCCACAACTTTCGGGTGCTGTTCTCACCAATTCCCCAGTAGGTGCAGTTTATGCAACAATAACTGATCAGACAGTAGCGGCTGGGGCTACGGGCGCGGTTGCTGGAAGCTTTACAACTTTGTCTGCGAATAGTCAGCCAGTTAGCCCGATTGCTAATAAACAAAAAGTTGTAACTTTGGCTGGGGGATCTATTGGAGGAGCCTCTCAAGGGACTTCGGGGTCGCCAGCTTACCCAACTCTTACTTCTTACGACTATGACTCTCAGGCCAACATCGAGGTAACTACCACCCGACAAGTTGTTGCCGCAGGTACAGCGGCTCCTTCGCTAGTTCCACCAGCGTTAATAACTGGTGCAACTGCCTCAAGCCAGTTTGGAAGTCCAGCAGTGACGATGGATGACTATAAGACTCAAAACTACCAGAGCCTTATTCTTACCCAAAAAGACAACCCCATCGACCAGTGGAAGACCTTACGTATTACAAGCAAAATCCCTTACCTGCCTGCTACTAGGACGGAGTATAAAACAGGTAGTTTTACCATCCCTTCGTTGCTTCGTGGGGTAAACATGAGCTTGTGGCAAATGCCTTCGGGAAGGTACGACGTGAAATGGACTCCAAACCAGCGTGCGGCAGTGGGAGTTCCCACACCCTTCCGAGTGGTTACTTCGTTTCACTACGGGTATCCAACAGATCTGGTTACAAGTTCAAACAACGCCCTTTTTCAGTTTAAACCGAGTAATTTGATTTACCGAGGGGATTCATTCACAGTCAATATACCAAATGTTATCAATGATGGCTTTATTATGGGAGCTTGCTTTGATCAGACTACTTTTACCCCCAGCACAACTGGGTATACCACTGCAATAGTGGTGGGTGGAGTAACTAGTTCGACTGACACTTTCTTTACGTTTGGATCACTGGGACTTATTGGAGACAATGGGTCAGGCCAAGGAGACCCTGCTGGATATATCCGCTACCAGCTTGCGGCACTGAACAACGACAGCATTTTGGGGGCGGTCAATGAACAGGTCATTTTTGCACCGAGTAGCCCCTCATTGAGCCAGTATCTGTCTTACACCTCGCCTAGTTCTACCTTTGTGAATTCCACTGCTGCTATTACGGCTCACCAAAAAATTTCGAGTAAAACTTCAACTTACTACACTTGTACGATCACCATTCCTTCTACTTCTACAATTCCTGCGGGGAGTTATGTAGTGGTTACGGGAAATTCTTTGGCAAATACAACCTCCCCTGTTTTCCTTTCAAACGGATTAGCTGGATCTGGAACTTTCTCTTATACTGTTGGGCCCACTGCGACAACTTCCATTACTACTGGGCTCACAGTTACCGTCTACTCGGGAGATCCGCAATCTGCTACCAAGTTGACCAGTTACGATGTGGAGTATTGGAGAGCAGGTATCTACATCATGCGCCGCCATTATGTTACCCTCTTCTAATTACTCCGTTGATCCAATTGAAAATGATCCGATGCTCGATCTACCACGGATGGGGATGGTTAACGAGTTACAAGGCCATTCTTCCTACCAATACGAAGAGGTAGAAATTCCTGCGGTATTTGCCGCTGGCTCTAACGCATTTACCGGGGACCCTGTTGTTCAAGGCTCCTCGCCAAATTCAAATCCGTTCGCCAATTAGCCTCACGGCCACTCAACCATGGGGCCGAACGATGACTACGATTTTAGGGAAATGGCGGCGAACGGGATTACCATCCCGCAGTTTCGTATGCCCTATTCGGATTGGGGCGGAAACGGATCAGATCAATACAATTCTTTTGAACCATTTGGCGGTGCCGCTTCTGGCCTTACACTTTACCAATCCATAACCAGTAACGCACCCTCCGCCCTAACGGATCTAAATACCTTTAACCTCAACCTCACCGCAACTTCTGGCTATCCAGTCCTTTTGTATGTGGATACCAGCTCCACCAGTTCCGCAACACTTACTCCAATAACGGGTGGATACGAAATAGTGCCAAACGGGGTCGGAACCCTTAACCTCATGGCGTATCAGTTGGGCGATTCAAATTGGGGTTTTGCTCTTTTGCCAATTGCAATTTTGGTGACGGCAATTTCACAAAAAATTACCGCAACTCCTTCGGGCACAATATCGGCGACCGAAGGTTCATCATTCGACCTATTGTTAAGTTCCACCTCGGGGGAGACCGTGACTCTTTCAACTTATTCAGGAACGGCTACTTTGTCCGCAATTTCGGGAGGCTACTCCGTTACCCCAACCTCCACTGGTACACTGCAACTGGTTGCTTCCGTACCGGGGGATACCACCGAATACGCTTCAGACACCTTGCTAATCACTGTAGCGGTTTCTGCCTCTGGAGGAGGTAGCGGCACTGGCACTGGCGGAACTACTGGAACCGAGTTACAGACGATCACAATCGGTGCGACTGAACACACGTCGGGCGGAAATCTCTACGCTAACACTTCTGGGTGTTATGTGACTATTACCGCCACATCAAATTCTGGGCTTCCCGTAACCTTATCCAAGATTAGTGGTTCTGGTGCCACGCTATCCGGGGGCACTTTAACAGATACCACGGCCGAAACAGTTATCATTCAAGCTACGGCTCCTGGGGATAGCACATGGGCCGCAACGACTTCGGCCAACGGAACGATTGCCCACGCTTCATACACATTTAAGGCCGTACCAACGGGAGGTACTGGTACGGGTACTGGTACGGGAAATACGGGAAATGGCCAAGACCCATAACAAAAGCCCATTATCTGGTTGATTACACCTTGACACTACCACCCCTTTAAGGCAACACTTCGGCACTGCGAAGCTCAACCCAAGAACTTTTTATTTAACCAATGTCCATAACTTTATCCCAAGCTCGACAGACGCTTTACAAGTACGTGTCTCCCACGCTGGACACGGCTCTTGTAACGAGCAGGATAAACTCGGCTTTGGAAAGGATTTACAACTCTGGGAAGTGGAAAGGGTTGATGGCCACAGTATTATTTAACCTTGGGGTTGACCCCAATCAGTGGTGGACGCACGAAGATGTGTCCTACATTACCCTCCCCCGCCGTTTCCAATCGGTGCTTGGTATTCTTTTTGATTCAAGACCACGGTTGATGTACCCGAGGTGGCAAGAATACATGGCTCAGGGTATGGGCAAGCTGACTTCAAGCTCCCCAATGCAACAAGCTGTGGACATGGGTGACGAGTACGTCACTTACAATGACCCGACCTCGGCCTATTATTTAAAGATCGTTTACTCATATTTGGATTCGGGAGCCACCATTACTTTTTCAGCTACTGATTCCAATAACTCCCCAATTTATGACCCAACTGGGAATAGCGTCATCAGCGTAACCCTACCCACAATTGGCAGTGGAACGGGGTCTTACCAATACCCGACTCAAATCACCAAACTCGTTTCATTTCAAAAACCCATCACGGAGGCCTATCTGAACTTGTGGGCCGTCAACCCCAGCAACTCAGCTCAATCTTGTCAGATTTCCGCCTACGAGCCGACCGAAACTACCCCTCTGTACAAACGATACCGCACACCTGCGGCTCAGTACGTGCAACAGATTCTTGCTATGTGCAAGCGTCGTTTCGTCCCGTTCGTGGCGGGTAACGACGATAATTCGGTCATTATGCCGAGCAACGAGGGGGCACTGAAAATGGTTCTTATGGCGTTGCAGTACGAAGATAAAAACGACCTCGAACGGGCTGAAACTTATTTCCAAAAAGCCATTCAGCTTCTGAATGCTGAATTGAAAGAAGATATGGGAGATCCCGTAATCACTCTGCAAATGAACCCCAACGGAGGAGTAGGGTCTGTTCCCTGCCGATACTAAAGTTATGGATAACTACAGCGGATATACTCCTGGGATGTATTTTAACCCCCCCAACTCGCAATCGATTGATGACTCGATAGACGAATGGGTCAGGAAAATAAACTCAGGTCAAATTGCTAACCCTTGGCCGCAAGGGGCTCAAGTCGGCGGGGGATCTGGTTACGGAGGTGGAATCCACAATTACAACGCACCTAGTCAATCGGCTGCCGATGCTAACACCAAAGCGGGGGGAACCAATTACATGGTTGCGGGTAAAGTGGTCGATCCCAAGGGACCATCGACTTGGACAACGGATGAAAGCTATCAACCAGGAAGCGAAATAAAGCCTTTTAGACCTCTACCCATTGCCCCCGTAACTCCTACTCCTACTCCTACCACTCCTACTCCAGAGACCACTTCTAACGATGGTACAAAAGACAATGGTGGGGCGGAAGGGAACGATGAGGAAGATGACGACGGGGGAGAAGATTAACAATTAACCAAACACGACTATGGCCGACGACGATTCAAAAAATGATGATAAGAATGACGATTCCTCAAACGGAACGGATAATTCCACTCCTTCAAATGTAGCTGAGAATTCGATCACTTCGTTTAATCCAAGCTATTCCCCCGGAGAAATTCACAAAACCGATTCTTTTGGCTCGGGATTCAATCCAACAGCGAGCGGTGCTTTCGGAACCAGTGGAGCAGTGCAGAACTTTGGGGGAGGTTTTAACCTTCCGAGTGCCCCAGCTCCCGTATCTTACTCTGCTCCAAATCTATCTTCTCCGACGCCTGCTCCATCGAACACGTCCAACAACTCGGTGACTCCAATGACTGGAGACATTAAACCGACTCCAGTTGCACCCGTGGACAGTTACGCACGGACAATGATGAATTCTTTTACGCCAACTGGAACAAATATCACTCCATCCGTAGCTCCGTTGAACTACCAGTACCAGTCCCCTGCTCCTGCTGTAGAGTCCAGATTCAACGAGAACCCCGGCAAGCTCATTAGTTTCCCAGCGACCCCCGTTAAGTATGCACCTTCTCCAGCAACCTCTCCGGTGATGGATACTGCTATTGGTGGAGAATATAATGCCCCTCCAAAGCCGTTAACGATGGCAGATCGAATTCCATTGGATCAAGGTGCTGTTAAGCCGACCGCAAGTAATTACACCCCTGGAGCCGTTGCCCAACAGAATCAATCCATTGATTGGAACAAAGAGTTCCTTCGTCTGACTGGAACAAAGTTTGATCCGAAATCCCGTCAAGATCGTGAGAGCATGGCACAGCTTCAAGGAAAGGCGACTGTACCCGAATTAGTTAAGCAGGGGAACCCATCGTGGGATCGTACCGATAGCAGCGCCCAATACCGCCAAGTCCACAGGAACAACCGATAAATACCATGGCCGACGACGACTCCAAAACTGACAATAAGGGTGACTCGGAAGATGATCCCCATTCCTACATGGATGGAATGGATGGAGCCGCCGCTAACTCGGGGGTAACTCCAGCTCCTGCACCAGATCCAGTTGCCGCAGGTGCAGCGGCTATGGACTCTAGTTCAATAGCTCCCGTTTTGGTTTCGCCTTACACAATGGGGTCAGGTTATTTGACCAATCCGTCTACTAATAGGAACATTTCGCCGCCCACTCATACATTGGGGCAGGCGGTGGAAGCTCAAAACGTCTATGAAGATCCAAGTGCACCGCACTTGGTTACCCCATACACTATGGGAGCTGGGTATGTAGTTCCAACAAAACCATCTCCAATAAACCCCGCTTTACAAATCCAATCTGAGTTAACCCCACTTTTACGTCCAAGTATCCCCGGCGCATTTGGCAAAACCGACTCTAGTGCACCGAGTGTTTTAAATTCCAGTTCTAGTGTTTTTGCTCCAGACCTACCTGAGACTCAACCTCAGGCAAAACCATACGCAGAAGACTACACCAATACGGCGCTTAAAAACTTACAGGCACGGATTGATTACGATACGGCTCACGGGGTCAGCCAACAGGCAATCAACAATTACACGGAGCAAGCTTTAGGTGCGTTAAGGAATGTCCAAAATGTATTTGCCAGTAAACACCCCGAAGTCGCCCCATCCGTAGCGGGTCAAATGACGGGAATGACAGATGGTAATGGAAAACCATTACCCACGAGTTACGCCAATTTTACTGATACTCCGACAATTAACAACGATGGGTCAGTAACACAAAGCACTCCTTACGGGGATATAACGATTCGCCAAAACGGCCAGCCCAATAAGCCTTTGATTGCTGGCGGTACAATCAATGGCATTCCATCCGAGCAAGCCAACCAGCAACTAGCCCAAAGTTTATTGCGGCAAGGTGTGATAGATCCAAACAGCCCTGCTGCCGTAATCAATTCGCAAATCAATCAAGCCATCAAGGCTGGTCAACCTTTTGACGATCTCTTGACCAAGAGGGATCAGATGTCTGGCGACCCCAACTTCAATCGGTCCTCAGTTACGGGTGCTGCACTGCCAACTGAAACTCAATACACTAACGCAAGCAAGCCTGCCCAATCTGGGGGAGCTACTCCATATGTCCTTCCTTCGGCCGAAGAGTTAATGAAAGGACGGTTTACTGACACAGGTAGGAAAGACGAGAACAGCCAAGAGGTTTATACGCCAAACGAACCGCAGGACAACTTTAGGGCAGATGTATTCACCAACAGAGCTTTGGAGCAGGCTCTTGGGCATGGAATCTCGAATCTGTACCCGCAAGAGAATGCTCAACTTGGCATCCAGCTTGCCAACGCCGCACAAAACAGGGCGAAAGTGACGGGGGAGAAACCAGAAGATATTCTTGCTCGGTCGTTGAACATGGATAGCCAATCTCCGAACATCGAGAACCAGACTAAGTACCAGCTCGCCATGCAGGCGTTGAAGAACCCAGATCCCGCCGCAATGCTTGCCGCTGGAAGTTCGGTGATTACTCCGTTCTCAGGTGGTGGAGATAAATACCAAGAATCGCAAATTAAGAACGCTACCAAGAGCGTTAACGAATTGGATGCTACCGATAAGATTAGTCAGGCGTCTCAAAAAACCGCTCAACAGCTTTCCGCTGCAAAAGATAGAATGGAACTTCAAAGAGAAAAATTTGAAGCTTCTGCAGCTGGTAAAGAAGCCAACTCACTGGATAAGGAAGCTGAACAAATTAACTCCAGAATTGCTGCTCTTGAAGGCAAAGGAATCCAAACTGATTTTGATAAACAGCACCTAGCCACACTTCAATCGCAACACGATGCGAAAATCGCTCAAGCTTTGAAACTGAGGACAGATGGGATTAGTCCAGACGATGACTCAGTAACACCTCAGCCTTCGGTTGTAGCACCTCCCAAAGCCGGGGACATTGTTAGAGGATTTCAGTTCAAGGGAGGGAACCCAAAAGACAAAGCTAACTGGACTCCCGTAACTTAAAAAAACTATGTCCGACCTAATGCCTTGGGAACAGAATTATTCAGCTCCCCAAGCTGACAAACCAACGGACACTTCAGATCTTCCGTGGAACCAAAATTACGCAACCCCAGAGGGATCGGCTGATTCAAACAATCAATCGGAAACTCTTGCACCCTTAGCTACACCAACGGCAAATGATGATGGTGCTTTCTGGGCGGGAGCTAGGTCGGCAGCCCGAGCAATTTTACCGGGAATAGCTGGCACTGCCGCCGCTATACCTTCCGCTGCTCTTGGAGCTTTTGCCGGTCCAGTTGGAGCTGCGGCTGCAGGCGTAGGTGGTGCAGTCGCAGGGTCAACGCTTGCTGAAAAAATTCAAACAGGTCTTGCCGATCAAATTGCTCCTGATTCATTTCTTGGCTCCAAGCAAGCCGAAGAAGATCAAGCAAATCACCCAGTTGCTTCAACGCTGGGAGGTCTACTTGGATTTGGAAGGCCAAGCGTCAAGTCGGCCATGGGAGCTGGCGAGGCATTGCTTACAAAAGGCGGTCGGGAAAGTCTGGCTCTTGCCGCAAAAAATTCCGTTCCATTTACACAAGCAAGCAGAGACTTTGCAGAAGCCGCCGCCAAAAACCCAGCGGGGGTGGAGGCAAAGGCCGCAGAACGATTCAGCCATGTGGCTGGAGCTGCCGCTGGCGTTGGTGTTGGAACCGCTCAAGGAATCGCAGCTGGAGATAGCCCGTTGCAAGCCGCAGGAATGGGGGCACTTGGTCTTGGATTTGAGCCATGGGTCGGGCCGCACGTATTCACTGGTGCTGGAAATGGCCAAGGCTCCACCAAGAAAAGTAAGCTCGATGACCTGGCTAATCAGAAGGTTGATTCTCAACAGACCCCGCCCGCTGGAGACACAACGGGTACGGAGACAAATGTTGAAGAGAATGCCGACAATACCGATGTAGATAAGGAGAGTCTCGACAACATCAACGATTCGATCAATAAGGCAGATCCAGCCACCAAAGATCTGGCCAACAACTTGGCAGATAATTCATCCCCTCAAACAGCGGCAGCAGTAATCGCCGCTGGAACAACTTCTGCTTCCACACCAGCTTCAGAAACTACTACGGATAAAACATCTGTGGTTCCAGAAGTAAAAGCAGAACCTGCCGCAACACTGCAACCCGGCATCACTTTCGTCCCAAATGCTGAAGGTCAGGTTGCATCAACCACGACCGAACCTGCTACAGCGGCAACCACAATTGCTTCAGAGCCAGCGACCGAGACTGCTACCCCAGCACCGAAGGTTCAAGTGGCTCAAGACCCAGTAGCCGTTGCCGAACAAGCTGGCAAAACCCCCATGGAGTTCTTGCAGGAGAAGCCAGTCCTTGCTCTTGCCGAAAACCGACCACTCATGCGCAGTGGCCTCAATGTTGATAAGAAAGAGAACGGCAAAACAATTTCCTCGTTGGCCAACATCCGTGACCACGCCATCCAGACAAACAATCCAGTGTTACTGGCTGCAGTGTATCACGAGATCACTGTACGGACGGCAAAGACTCCAAATTCCAACAATTCCAATTTTCAATTCGGGGTAATAAGAGCCTACGAGCAAATGACGGGTGAGAAGCCGCTCTTGCCTGCCGACTCACAGCTTAAAGTAAAAACAACGGAGAATGGCTTCCCCAGGGTAATGAAAGGAGGGCCAGGCTTTGACCTGTCGGCCTACCAGCGTTCCGTGGAGGCACCTGTTACTCCCGCCACAGAACAAACCCCAGCTCCAAAACCTGCCGCTGAAAAGACCCCCGAAGTAACTTTGCCCGAAGAGGAGTTAGAAAATACCGAGGTTCCAGAGGGTGCTTTCACCGACGAAGAACAACCTCCGACAGAAGAAATTACTACTGCCAAAACAGCGGTCTCTTACACAAACGAAGCCCAAAAATTAGCTGAAAAACAAGGGATCAATCTGGCAGACGTACAACCAAATGCCCAAGGCACGGTTACCAAGCGTGAAGTTGCAGCTCACATAAAAGCCAATCCCCCAGAGCCAACTCCTGTCTGGCACTACGAGACTCCAGAAGCAAAAAAGTTTTTTGAAAATTTTGACGATCTGCAAAAAAAATCGGAAGAGGCAAAGACCCCCGAAGAAAAACAACAATTTGATGATCAATTGTTATCGTTGAAATCGAAAGCTAGGCAAAACCCCGAGTTGTACACACGGTGGAACCTCAACAACCCTGCGGTCAGATCGTATGATCAAGCAGGCGTTGCAACAGGAATAGCAAAGCTGGGGGGAGCAACTTGGAAAAATACCAATAGCCAAGAGACGGGATCGATGAGGCTTCGTGAGGTCAATCTTGCAGACGGAAGCACGGCTTTTGTTGATTTGGACACGCTCCCCGAGGCAGTTGCAGATTCAATAGCTTACCCCGACCAAAGAAACCTTTCGGAAATCTCCCGTAGAACGGGGCATACCACAAAAACACTCAGGACTTGGGAATCCCAAGGTATGCCGGGGGATACCGAAGGAGCAATCAACTGGATTGAAAAACACCAAAGAGATAAAAAAATCGCTTCTCAATCCAAGGAGGGGAAAAAATCTGCTGCTTCCTTGGATGCTACTTTGGGGGATAGCACCGCTACAATCGGGGATACTTTTGTTGGAGAAAACCCTACAAAACTTTCTACAGAAAAAGAAACCTACAGCGATTCTATTGTTAATCGAGCGGTTGCTCACATGGCAAGAACCGACATTCCTTTGTCGGACAGGTTGGCAGTTGGGAGAAAATTACTGCAAGAAATTGATAACGGAACCAATAACGGGTTTACCGATGATCATTATAAAATAATCAGTTCGGCTTTGGATAAGCTACAAAACAACGCCTTTAAAGCTACGGAAAAACCAGCCGAGACTGAAAACAACGAAGATAAACTCAAACGACTGCAAGAGGGACACGATGCAGTAAGGGACACAATAGAACATCTTCGATCTAAAGGGGAAGATGTGACTCTTAAACAAGTACAAGATTTGGGGCAGCAAATGGTGGACGAGGGAATCCTTCCCCCCGGAGCAAAAAAAGTATTGGAAAAAAGAAACAAAGAAAGAGAACTCTCCCCAGAGGATTTGCTGGATGAGTTAGATTCGATCCATCAAAAATCTCAACGGGAACTTGATCGTACACCGCAAGAAAAGATGTCCCCCGAGGACTACGCCGATTATTTGGAAAAACTGCCTGAAGCGGAACGAGACGAGATTCCCACAAACGAAAATTCCGAAGGATACAATTTGTGGGAGGCTAGGAAGTTAATTTCCAAACAAAAACCCAACCAAACAAAATTTAAAAAAGTTTCCATGGATAACAGCATGGAACTGCACAACGAGTTTACCCACATCGCCAATGTAGATGGGGAACCTTATGGTTTAACAAACGAACTCGAAGACCCAGACGACGAAAATGCGTTTGTTTGGGGATTCCGTAGGATAGGTGATCTGAACTCAGATATGGTTGAGACTCCTTGGGGCAAAGGCAGTGAGGACGAAGTGGTGAAGATGATGCAGGAAGACCTTCAAGATCACTTGCAGGGGGAGAGTGAAATAGAAAATCAAAAAACTCCAGAATCTGTAGAGGAGCCAAGTAAAGAAAAAGAAGAAGAAGCTCCAAAAGAAGATTACCAAAAATCCAGTGACAAGGCCGATGAGTTGTTGAAAGAAGGTTATGATGCCGAGCAGCTCATGGATCGTTTTCATGTAAACGGAGAAGGTCGTGATCCGCTCCGTAAATTCCGCACTGGCACCGAGCACCTGGAGAACGAAGAGCCGCCAGCCGATCAAGTCACCCGTGGAGAACCGATCCAAACTATGCACGCTGGTGATCTTCTTGATCGTATCCAGCAAGATTTACGGGAGCGTGATAGCAAAGGCGGGATCAAAGATCGTGCCGCTCTTTCGTTTTTACGAACCATTGCCGATGTCTTTGCAAAGAACCGGGCAAGGCTAGAAGCCATACCCACCGATATTTTTCATGAACTCGAAGAGGGAACCGCTGGCGAGTACGACAAGCAGACCAAACGTATCTCACTCCCACAGGACTTCGACAGCGAGACGGCTCTTCACGAAATTTTCCACGCCCTTACCCAAGGAGGTGGGTTCCATTCCGCAGAGATCAAGAGACTCTTCTTGAAAATCCGCAATGAAGCAGTCAAGCGCGGTTTGACTTCCGAGGAGCAGTGGACTCGTGCGGCAAATCCCGATGTCCTAGACAAGACTGCCGACGACGAGTTTCACTATGCCTTTTCATCGCACGACGAAATGATTGCGGGTCTCTTGAATCCCGACATTCGAGAGGCGTTAAACGCCATTCCGTTGAGGGACGAGGTGACGGGCAAAATGTCCAACGCATGGGAGCAACTTAAACAAAAGTTCCTCCAGCTCCTTGGCTTCCGAGTCCAGTCTGGATCAGCCTTGGATCACTATTTGACCCATGTCATGGAGCTGGTCAAACCCAGTACCGGGTCGGGTAACAAAAATTATTATTCTGCTCAATCGAATAATACGCTTGACACAAAAGGGGGTAATAGTGTAGTATATGCGAATGATTATGTCAAAAAAGACCCTTACTTCGGATCACGGACCTCTATCATACGAGGATCGCAAGAAGGCGGACAAGGTGCGCTTGAGCAGACTCCACAAATCCAGCGAAGCGCACGAGAAGTCGCTGATCGAGGCTCAAAAGTCCGAGATGCGTTACTTGCAGTCCTTGCCGACGAGAAGCTGGTTGGAAGAGATCTTTCTAAACGCACTGAAGCGCAAGTTCGCCAAGTAAGTAACGCGCTATCGCGCTCTCTAATAGCCCCAGAAGAGGAACTCTCTCTTGGGAAGACTACAAACGAAAAGCGACTTGCGGAAGCAATACGCAAATTCCGAGAGGTTGTTCCTCTTGTTCCGTCAGAAGAGATAGATCGCCTCACCCAGTCCGAGGCAGACTCGGGACTGATGTTGGATCAAGTCCAAGAAATGTATGAAAATGGGGCTCTTAGCGACGATAAATATGCCAAAGTTTTAAATGAATTAGCTAGGCAAAACGGCATTAAACTTGGGAACGACCTTGATGCGGGAGCAGAGATGCTTCGTAAACACTTGGAGAACCACCAGTCTTCGGGAGCAAAATGGGTGCTGGAAGGGGAAGGAGCGGAGTCGAAGGCATATAAAGACGACCACGGCGTAGTCTATAAACTATCTCCCATAAGACAAGATGTATTGGGGATAGACTTGATAAACAAGGGGGCGCTAAATTTAACAGACCGTCAACCAAGTCTATTTGATAGGGATGGTAGAATTCCCCTTTTTGACCGATTGATTGCAGCTAATTCTATGCCCGGACATTCGCCTACGGAGATTGCTGGAATTACTACAGATGGGCGGATCATCCTTAAACAACCTTATTTAGGGAGAGAAGAATCTGAGACAACCAATCTAGTGCAAGCGGCAATAGATTCTGGATTGGAGATATTGCCAACGCAGAAAGAAGACCCTCGATTCGGAGGAGATGTAAATACAACGCCGATTATGTTTACGATAGGTGGAGAGCCGTGGCTCGCGTTGGACTACAACTCCCGAAACGCTCGATCTGTAGAAGGGAGATCAGTGCCTTTCGACTTGGTTTTCAAAAAACTTACCGCCAAGGAAATTGCGGCAAACAAAGACTTAAAGATTGCCGCTGATAAATTACAAAAAAACACCCTCAACTCAATTGCTCTTCGTTCAGTTAAATTCCGTAAAGCAACTACGGCTGGGGCAAATGACGCAGAACGTGAAATAGATCCCACTCGTCCAGCTCCTTTCTACAACTCTTCCACAAATGTGGAGACCACACAAAAAATGTCCGATTACATCAATAGTGTGGGTACGGATGCCGCATACGAAAATTTGGTGAAGTACGCCAAAGACCCGACTATGGCCAGGGCACATGGATACGAAGAGAACGAAGTTCGTAACGGGCTGAAACAGCTTCAAGGCCAATACCAGAACAAGTACACGGAATCTCTGAAAAACCCCTCCCCTACGGCAGAAGATCTTGTAAATAGGAGAACGGCAAAATCACGCAATGAAGAGCTTACTGATCTGAACAAAATCATGGGAAGTGCGGCAGGTAAAGCCACCCAAGAGGGAGCCAATGTGGATTCTGTCAACAAGGCACCACAGGATTGGGTGGACGAGTATTTGAAATCTACTCTGGGTGGAAAACTAAATGAACTCGGAGCAGGAAAGCTCAATATCCGTCAACTTGTTGATGGGATAAAAGCCATCAAACAATCGGCTGCGGAGATGACGATTGATGGTGCCACCAAGCTTCTTAGTAAATTTGGAATTGTTGAACCCGAGCGCTTGGCACAACTGAAAACAATTTTGGGAGATACCGACACTACCCGAGCAGATCTTAAATCTGTTTTGGCGGAGATGATCGGAGGAAACAACCCAGAAAAAGTCGAGGCGGCAACTCAGCAGCTGACTGCTTTGTACAATACGGCTTCGCAAAAACTCGCTAGGGTGCAACTTCCCAAGGAGGTATTTGCCTCTTATGCAGGCAACGGAACAAAAGGTTCGGCTTCTGTAAGTGATAAGCTAGGCAAATACATTGGACTTGGGAGATTCAATGAAGATCAGATTCACAAGACCCTGTTGGAAACAATCGGAATCACGGGATACGATGCGGATTTTGTGAAAGCGATCCGAGACGAAGCCGCCCGGATTCAAACTCTGCCCAAAAATTCTGCACCCTACAATGATGCCTTGGCGGATTTCCAAGGTGCACTGGGTAACGAAATTTTAAGTCAACAGTGGAAAGGATCGGGCGTACTTGGAAAAGTTAAAATTGGTCTTGTTAAGATTTTACCCGATTTGTTCCGCAGTGCTATTCTTACTGGACCTCAAACACTTCTTACCCACGGGTTTTCGGGAGGTCTTAATGTGCGACTCGAAGCGGGATTTGAAGCACTGGGTAGATACCAAGCGGCTTTGAATGAAGGTAGATCAGCGTCCGAAGCGGCTGGATACTTTAAAGACTACTTTGAATCTATGTTTGGCGGGGACAAAGGAGCTAGAGGTCGTCCTCTCGGAGGAGAGTTTTGGAGAGCCTTACGCACGGGTAAAGCCGCCGTAGGAACGAGCAAAGGAATCGGTCTTCGAGGTAGTGATGCCCTTGGGAGCAGCAATTTTGGTGGATCTGGAATCGGAGGCAAAGTTTTCCGATTTTACTCAAAGGCTATGGGAGTTCTTCCACGAACTCTTCTTGCATTCGACACTGTGAATGCGGGATCTGGAGAAGAACTTAACCAGAGATGGGCAACTCGGGCAGCTCTTTTAAATGCAGGTAGCAACGCCGAAGAAGTGGCTACCGAAATGAAACGCATTTTTGCTCCATCCACGGAGCAGTTGCAACCTGCCTACGACAAGTTGGCAGAAGAAGTCAGCAAAGGGTATTTCAACGGAGTGACTGGTTTTCAGAAAAAAGCTTTGTTGGCAGAACGATTGGAACAACTTCACAAATCAACACGTCCTTTGGAAGCCCTCAAACAAGCTGAGGCTGGAACAAAAGCCACAGAAGACTGGACAATGAAAGGAGAGCAGCATGGTCTTTGGGGTGCCCTTACAGGTGCAATTGGAAGTGCAAACAGAAAGACGGGCGTAACGGGTTTTGTGTTTCCGTTCACCCGTATTATCAGTGCTTTGATGAATACCTCGTTGAGCTATACTCCGCTGGGATTGTTGCGGGCGAACAATGCTTCCCTCTCCAACCTTTTCCTCCCAGAAAACTCAAAGTACGCATGGCCTAAGATGGTCAAGGGATCGCCAGAACAACTTGCTCTTACAAGTAAATCTATCCTTGGTTCTTCAATTGGCTTGGCCATCACGACAATGTTCCTAAAAGAACTTTCGGATGAAGAACAGACGGGAAAAAAGCCAGCGTTTATGTTCTATGGTGCCGGTCCGAAAGACCCCGCAAAACGAGGTGAATGGATGGCTGCGGGCGGGAGACCCAACACATTTGCGGTGGGTGATACTTATCTGCCGTATAAAGCTATACCCGGCATTAACCTTTTGGGAACAATGCTTGGGACACTTCACGACTATGTGACTTACGAAAATCCGCTCCCCAAAATGAAGGGCGGGCAGATGCCTACCGCAGAGGAGATCGCTAAACACAATAATTGGGTCTCTAGCGACAAGGCGTACCGCATTGCTACGGCGATTGCAATGAGCCCTCTTGAGCAACACTTCTTAAGTGGAGCCAAGAATTTGATCGACATCATGCACGACCCTCAGGGTGCATCGGCTCCAAGGGCAGTGGTTAACCAATTAGTCGGAACAGCCAGTCAATTCACTAACCCCACTGTGTTTCGCACTGTTCGCGCTTTGCTTGGAGGCATTAGGCAACCAGAAGGGAATTCCCCCACTCTCGATACATACAATTCGTTGGACGGAAAAGCCGCTCAATTCATTCCGTTCTACGCTGGGTTTAATACACCATCACTTAATGTGTTAGGAGACCCGATCCAAAAGAAACCTCTTGATGCCATTACAGATAGGTGGTTGTTTTCTTCAACTACTGCTCCAGACCCAATTATTTCGCCGTTAGTAAACAATGGGTTGTTTTTACCTGGACCGAAGAAGAATTCTCCAATCATGGTTAACAACCAAGGTAAACTTGCTACCTTGAATGATGCGGGCGACGATGCTTGGAGAGCCTACGTGGTGGCCAGAGGTAGTTTCTTAAAACAAGTGCTGTCTCCAAGCGTGGTACAGCAGCTAATCAACATGGATCGTATCCAAGCGCAATCTTATCTGGACGGCTCTGACATTGGTGGGGCGGCTTCTCACTATGCGAGAGATATGGTGGAAGCAATGATCCAAAGCGGTCAAATCAAAGTCAACGGCTAGAGGTGGGGATACACCGCATTTGTAAACGCCGTTCCAACTCTCGAAACGATGTACATACAAAGGGGGATGAACCCAGCCAAAAGGATAAATCCAACGGCGAGCAAAGGTGAAATAAGGAGCGAAAAGCCCATCCACTTTAAGTTTTGTTTGTCTTCTTTCTTCATAGGTTATGTTTAAGTTGATTTCTACTGATCTTATACCCCCAGGGGGATGGCGTTGGACTTGCAAGGTTCACAATATCACGCTGGAAGCTAAGTTTTTTAACGAGTTGCTGTTTAAAGTCAACGGGTACTTAAAAGCAAATGATATCTTCGTACCCGGTGACCATGTGACTTGGTTACTGAAGGAACTGCGGGAGCAGAACGGCTGGGAGTAGCCGATTAGTTGTCGATAGTAGAGACCCCGTGCTTCCAGTGGAGCGTCACAGTATCGGGTGAGCCATCGTCATGCTGGGTGATCGATGTCCCCACGCCATTCTTGGATGATACGGGGCATATACTCCCCGACTTCGTGACTCCATCCTTGGACGTACACTCCCAGTAGAGCCCATCCGAGTAGGCTGATTTGATCTGATCCGCTGGGAACGGATACACAGGTTCGTCTGCTTTGAGTTGCGTACCAAATAGTAGCAACGCAAGTGCGAGGTATAATTTCATTTTGTTTAAGGGTTGGTCTCGGTCTTTCCCGAGTGTCACGCAAACTCCCAGCCGCGTTAGCTGTGATTGTTTACTTCTTCTTGGCTGTTTTTGCCGAGTCTTTAAACGCTTTGGCGGTTGGAGAACCGGGAGACCCCACTTTCCGTGGAGTCCCTCCCCGTTTGTGAAGCGCGTTTATGTTGGCGTAAAGACCTTTTGGCTTACTTTTCACTCTCGTCGGTCGCTGGTCCTGTTTCTTCGGCCTCAGGGGTAACGGCAGGTGCGGGAAGAGCTTGTTGGGCGTAAGTACGAATCTGGAAATACCCTTGAGTGGGTTCTCCCTCGACCTCTTTGGCTTTTTTATACTCAATCCCAAATCCGATTACTCCAAAGTAACCGACCAAGTGATTCAGTTGGCGGGCAATCGTCTCGGCGGCAATGTAATGAGAGCCGTTATGAGGAACAAGATGCGTCTTCCAAGTAGGTGCTTCCGCACCGACCAAACTTCCCGCTTCGGCGGCTTCTTGCAAACTATTTTCAACTTGGAGCTGCACCGCTTTATCACGATTGTTTAAATCTTCGTGAGTAAGGGGTTTGGATTCGTACTCCGCATTCTCCTCGGATGGTGGAGCAAAGTCCACGGGTACAATGTTGGTCGGGGTTTCTACTTCTGGCGTTGGGGTGTCGGTGGTGTCGGTTGACATGGTGTTGGGTTGGTGTGTTTGGTTACTGACGAAAATCTGTGTGGTTAAAAGAAATGACGAGAATCAGCAGTCCGACTGCTATGGTAAGGAATAACGAGACACTCATTGTCTGGAGCGATTGGCCGAACGGCTCATCACACGAAGGTTGGAGCGGCTATTGTCGGAGGTGCGGTGGTTCTTGTGATCCACGTCCTTGCCGTCCCCTTTATGGACACGGCCAGCAGCCTCCATTTTCCGACGGGCGGCGTTGCGCTCAGCTCGGCGCTTTAGCTGGGTAGGGGTGCCTTGGTAGTCCCGGTATTCTTTGGCGTAGTTACGAGCAGTAGCCATCTGATTACTTCATTGACTTGTTGCCTTTGCACTTCCACTTGCGGCGGCTCAAGTTGTTGGGTGAGTTGGGGTCTTTCCTCCAATCCCCCTTGATGGCGTTTGATCGGGCACAATAAGCATCTCCTTTGGAGGTGCCTGGACGAATGCGATCCCCCCCATCCTTGGCTTTTCCCGCTTGCCCGTAGTGGATTGTTTTGGTGCGACCCGTAGTCGCATTCTTCACGACTTTGGTGAAACGTTTCTTAATCGTTGTCATCGGATTTTTTTGGTTTGTGGTGTGTGGTTTTGCAGTTGCAGGTATTGACGCTGCACTTGGAGTTTCTATCTATCTGGGCAAAAGTAATGTCAGGCATCACGACTACCTGTTCGCTATCGCCAACAATGTGGATGCGTCCTGCTGTCTTGGTTTCATAAACCCCGTGGCGATTTTGATCTTTCAAATCACGGGACAAGAAACCGAGCACTTCGTCCTCGTCGTCCCAATCACCAGACTCTCCAGCAAGAAAGGCTCCAACAAACCAACGGATCTCATCCATGTCGCAGCCGTGTTTCTCGAATGCTTCGTCGTTAAGAACCGTCGGAAGTTTAAGTTTTACAGACATAAGGGATGAGCCCCTTGTAGTGGTTGAATATACCATAGTCAAGAAATATCGGGCTCTGTGCGGGTGAAAGATGATAGTAGTGTTTTTCCACGGGTGGGGTGACGCTTGACTTTTGCAACCAGAAGGCGTTCCACCTCTTCGGCGAACTCGTCTAGAAAACAAGATCCCACTCTGGTAAATCGTCCGGGGTAATTGCGGTGGGCTACTTGAAGGGCAAACTCCTTTACTTGGGCTCTGTTAATAATGGTGCAGCTCCTGACACGTTTTTTAGTTGGTTCCATGGGTTGGGGTTGGTGGGTTTGGGTAGTTAAAATTGGGGTGCCGCTTTGTCGATTGGCGACTGGCTGCGGCGTACCAGCATAAGATTCCATCTGAAATAATTCCTAATCAGATAGAGTTTCACCGGGGCTCTGGACAACTTACCCTATTGGCTACTGAGACCCTGCTTTCGTTAGCAGTGCAGCAGTGTAAAATGGGATGGACGATTTTTTCTTTTTCTTAACCACTGGTGGGTTAGAGGCCAAGCGTTTTAGAAATTCGGTGCGATTAAAGTCTTTTTTCATGGCTTAAGATTAAAGGTAAAGGGACGCCCCCTCCCCGATTCCTCGGGGAGAGGTGCCTTTGAGTGACTAAGCGGCCTTTTCGGCTCCTGCTAACTCCATCTCCTCGATGAAAGCCAAGGCTTTTGCCTTTGCCTCCTCGGGATCTATGGCATCGAACATCTCCTCCTCGTGAACGGCCAAGTTCTCCTCGATGAACTCGAAGAGCAACTGACCTGCGTCAACTGGGGGCTGATGGTGAGAGGCAACCAAGTGCAACCTTGCACTAAGAGCACTAAGAGTTTCGGGGTCTAATAGACCGATCAACTCGCTGATACCAACTACTGGAGTTTCCATGGACTTAGTTCCTTTCGTTTCGGGGGTTTTACCAAAGCAGACCCCGGCACCGCTATTGCGGTGATCGCTACCACTCTGCCTTTAGTCAGAGGGGGCGAAGCTTTATTTCAAGGTCTGCAAATACTATAATGGAATGTCATGGTTGACACAACCATTATTTATAAATTGTCTTTCTATTGTGTGGTGTAGTTAACCAGTGATACATTCGCACGATTTTGTGAGCATACTTGGCGACCAAATAATTGAACTACGGGCTAAGGGAATGAGCTTCAAAGCCATTGCCAAAGAGATACCATGTTCATTAAGTACGGTTGCCTATTTTCTTAGCGACAACCAAAAAGAAAAAACGGCTAAAAGAAACCGAACTCGCCGCCAACGAATTCTTCAAGAACTGAAGGAGACTTTTGGTGGCGAATGTGCAGTCTGTGGGTACAAAACCTGCATCACTGCTCTCGAGTTTGATCACTTGGCTCCCAGCACCAAGACTGCCGAGGTTTCTGCTCTTCGTAACCATGCGGCCTCTGCAAAAGCCGAGGCTGAAAAATGTATTTTGCTATGTTGCCGTTGTCACCGGGAGCGACACGCTGGGTTGCTTGATATTGGTGCTTACCTGGAGCCGTCCGAATGAGCAAGAAAGCCGAGCCAAAATCAGATCGGGTGAAGACCAAGTTCTTACCAATTGATATTTACAACGACAAGATCACTCTTGTCTGGCCGCTCACTCCTGCAAAAGCCAAGGCTTGGTGCAAGAAATGGAAGATCGAACTCGATCCCATGGACGAGGGCGATGATGCCGTCACTTACCGCACCGAGAATGGCTCAGTGCTCATGCTCTCAAGTTGGGACACCGACATCCATCACCTGAGTCTCCTTGCTCACGAGTCCGTTCACATTGCCTCCGACATCCTCCGCCACAAGGGCGTCAAGGAGGAGGAAGGCACCGAGGAGGCGATGGCTTATCTGGTGGGGTTGATCATACGCAAACTGCTTAAAGCGTTGACTGGACTGAAGCAATAATTTGTCTGGGGGACAGTCAAAGATCGATGGTCGTACACGGGGAGAGTGCGACTAGTTATAGTAAACACGTTTGCAAAAGAATGTGTTACTTCATAAGTGTTTATAAATGCTGTCTTATGTTGATATTTGTTAACGAGTAACGTGTAGGTATTGACGAAAGTACCCTTATGCTTTTTCTCGCAAGGGTGAATTTCTTAAATAAAAAACAACTGGCTACTTCTTTGGGGAGGTCTCGTACTTATGTATCGGCCATGTGCCGAGCGGGGTTTATATTTCAGTACGGCGGATTGACTATCTTGGAGGAAGCTCTGGACTGGCTTAAATTAAATCCGGGGTTCCGTGTGGCGAATGTGTACAACGAGAAAATTAACCCCTCAAAAGAAAAACTCCCCGCCAGCATAGACTGACGAGGAGTGTCTTTTCCCCAAAAGACCCTTCCTTGAGCAAAATGTTCTTTGGGAACAATGGCTCGGGTTGGACGGGTATTTTATGCGTGGTTGATTAAACCATCAAGCATTAAGTGTCGTCTCGAAGTTGGACAATGAGTGTTCGATAAGCATGGGTGCATTGGCTTGGCACCACTCCGTTGCCGAGACATCTGAGTTCGTGAGTTCGGTTGTCATAGGTGTTGCACAGCTCGGCATAACCCAACCCACTGGCAGACCCATCAAAGCCTCCACAAACCTCGGATTCAACTTGGCAGTTATCTTCTCCTTCTGTTGAGCCGTCGAGTCCGACTTCAATGCTTTGTCTCTGGTCGGAATTCCCACAATCGAAGGATGATTGCTCAGTCCAGGTTGACCGAAGTTCGGTTGATTGCCGATCTTCCCCGCTTCCATTGCCGTCGGTGTCGGCCACGAGGCTTGCTTGTAGATCTCCACTGAGGTCGGGTCTACCTGCTCTCGCAAGTTCGCTGGCGAAGTTCGTCCCTTGCGGGTCGTCGTGGCTTGACGAAGTAACGCTTCGGGTGAACGGAGATCCATGTGATCCAGCGTATTCGGAGTCGCCCAAGCCGCCATCCTCGCTAGATCCCGACCCAAACATTTCTGGTTGCTTTGAGTCCCCGTCCTCACCCCCTCGATGTGGTCTGATGCTTGAGGGGTTGCCCAGTTGTTGGGCTCGTATTTCCCCTCGATGGTTGCCGCCAGACCCTTGCCGTAGCCCGGAGAGGTTGTCCCCGGTTCCTGAGCTCTGGGAGTCGGCCAGTTGTTGCCCACCTGAATGGCCTGCGACTTGAGTGGAAGATGAAGGTTCACCCCTTTCTCCGCTTGCGTTGCCGCACGCTTCTCCCACTGCTCCTTGGTCTCGGGTTGATTCCAGTCGAAGGCCGAGGGAGTCGCCCACTTGGCGTGAACGTGATCCCTCAACTTGTACTTCCCCGCCGTCCCCGGCCGCATCTCCATGATGCCCCCTTCCCCGTCCGACGAGCTTGGTGTTCTCCAATACTCTTGGGGGTTCCCAGTCGTGTTGTCTTTCGCCGGGTCTAGCAGGCCACCTGGAAGGTAGGCTTGTACTACCACATCCAGCGTGTCCATGGACACTTTGCCCCTGCGTATCCGACCACCTGAGTAGCCGCCCTTGTGATCCCGAGTCGATGCGGTCGGCCAAGATGAAGACTCTTTTGCGTTGGTGGGGAGCACCTCCTGACCCTGCTTCAGACGCCGAGAAAATTCCGAACGTCGTTTTGTAACCAAGCTCTTCCAAGTCGCTGATGACTGAGTTGAGTCCCATCGATACGTGCCCGTCCACATTTTCAAAGAAACATTGGTGGGGTCGCATAAGTTCAATTCCGTCTTTGATCCAAGGCCAGAGGTGTCTTGGGTCTGACTTGCCGAGGCGGTTGCCAGCGGCACTGAATGGCTGACAGGGATAGCCTCCACTGAGGATAGATACTCGGTCACGAAAGAGTTCCCAAGGGAAGGCTTTAAGGTCCGTGTGGATAGGGGCGACATCCAGTTGGCCTTCTTCAATGCGCTTGAGAAGGACCGAGATCGGGAAGGCTTCCCGTTCACAGTAAGCGATTGTTCGTAGAGCTGGCAGAGCTGCTCTGATTCCCAAGTCAATGCCTCCGTATCCAGAGCACAAGCTGACGTGTGTAATTGTTTCGGTAGTATCCACATTTGTATGGGGTTGGTAGGTTAGTGCGTGGTTGATGATACCTAGGAAATAAAAGCCGTTTCGTTCTCTACTAAAATTTCGAGAGCGTCCCCGGCAATGACGCAGAGGGGCTGGGACTTCCTAGCTCGGGTTGCCGTGGGCACATTGCACACGATATTTTTAACAAGGTGACAAGCACCTTTGAAGTGAACCGTCAGGATGTTGCACCCCTGTGATCGGGATGCGGGTTTGTTGTAGTGATACCAGAACTTCATTGTGGGTTGGGTTAATGTGTGGTTGATGATACCTGTTGACAAGTTGATTATTCTACTGACTGCGGTTTGGGTTGTTGCCCTCTTTTAAGATGATGCAGTCGCCCGCAACCTCTTCAACATGGAGGGAGTGAAAATACGCTTTGGTAGCATCTCCATCATCGTCAATGTAAGATACAAACCACGAACCATCGTGATCTTCGGCAAGGTGACCCTTGACCAGATGGTCGGCTAGGATGAGGCGTGCTTGTCCGCCTTTAGATTGGAGATCAATAAGTTTTTGGATCATAGGTGTTAGGGGTTAGCAGGTTGCTAGGAATTGGACTGCGGCTTTCATTCCTTTGGGAGTCGTGAGTATCTCGTTGAAACGAGTGGTCAGCATCTCGATGGAAGTGCCGTCGATGAAGTCAAACGGCTCTCGCAAATCTCCAAGGTGTCCTAGCTCGGCCTTGTAGAAAATGGGACTTCCTTTCTTTAGGAAAGTTCGGGCTTTTTTGAGGGTACTAAATTTGTACTCCGTATCGTTTACCCTCACCTCGTAGTCGGAGAGAGTGTCCCAAACTCGAACATAGTATTTAGGTTTCATGGTAGTTGGGTTGCCTTGGCGATGACTTCTTCAGATCGTTCAATAGCCGACTTGATCTGCCTGTAAGCTGAAGCGTCCTCGTAAGAGTCCATGTCTTCGGGGAGGCACTGAACCAACGACTGCAACGCCGCCAGCAATTCAGGGGCGGCGGCAATGAGTCGGGCGTTTGCTTTCCAGTCGCTCATTGTATTGTTTACTTCAGCAATAGTTCCATCGGTATAGATGACGGCGTCTTCTTTTCCAAAGGCTAGGTTCCAAGGGCCAGGTGTGTGCTGTGTGCTCATAGTCGTTTAATGGGTTGGTTAGTTAATCTCATGTAGGCTTCGAGACACTCGACAAACTGCTTGCCGTACTTGACCAAGAACTCCTTGGCTCGTGGATGAATCCAGTCGGCCTTCCACGGATCGTATTCGGGATCTACATCGTAAGGATTGAAGTCCTCATCAATGTTCTTCTCTCTGGCGTAACCAAGAGTCTCAAGTACCTCGAAGGCGCGTTTACCGAGCTCTAGGTCGCCAAGTAGGTCGATGGGAAACGGCTCCCACTGGGGATCGTTGAGTTTCTTGGTGGCCGTATCGTGTACCGCTCGGGCAAGTGATGGGTCGTCGTGTATCTTTTCTATGGTCATTTTATTTAGTGGTTGCGAGCAAACGCTTCTTTGCTTTTGTAATAAGAGTTTTTTTAACTTCTTCTTCGACTTCTTGAGGGTCGGGGGATGGGTGAACCAGCTCGGAGAGATAAATCAAGTAGAGATCGCCAAAACACTTGAGGTATTCGGATGCCACCGGGTGTACATATTTATATAAACTTCCGTACTTGCGGGTTCGTTGAACCCACCTCTCCTCGGCATACCCAAGTTTCGTAAACAAACTGTAGGCACGCTTGGCTTGATTGCTGTTTACCTTGAAGCACCTTTGAAATGGAACTAAAGGCAACTTTTTCTGAGCGGTGCTGTGGACTGCTTTTGAAAGCTTCGGCATCTTGTCGAGTAGCGTCTTCATCTTATTTGGTGGTTGCGAGCAGACGCTTCTTGGCCGCTCGGACTTGGGACTTCACTAAAGACTTTGTTGCCGCCTCGGGGGTAGTCCCCCACCCCGTGAAGCCGAAGGAGTTGACCACCGCATAGCCAGTCTCGGGAGGGTTGAAGCCGACCTTGGTTGTACGAGTTGCTCGGTTGACCCAGTAGAACTCCATGTCGCCACGATCCAGCTCGGGCTCACGCCTGCACTCCAAGGGAAAGAACTTGTGACCGAACAGCTCGGCTACCTTGCAGGCGGGTGAGTTGTGCCAGTCCTTGGGGACATTGGCCTCGTAGTCAACATTACTATTGCCCCATCCGCCGACATCACACTCCGCAGTAATGCGGTACGGCTTATCGGGGTTGCGGGTGACTCGACCATTTTTGTTGCAGGTCGTGTTGATGATTTTCTCGATACACTTCTTGGCCTGCTTGGCGATGCGATTGCTGAACCACTCACGACGATTCTTCAAAGGCTCGTTGATACGTTTGTGAATCTCGTCGTTCGGACCTGAAGCACAACTCAGCTCATATCTAAGCTTCGCATTGTTAACGAAGAACTCCTTGCGTTGAAGGGTCTCCCGAATGAGATCGGCGTGCTTGTTGACCATCTTGAACACCTCGTTGCCAAGCTCCATGCGGAGGGTCTCCATAACTTGGAGTGACTCGTCGATTTCATTGACACTGGATTGCCAACGGCGTTCGTAGTAATCACCATTATAGTGATCTTTAAGAACTGGTTTGGGTGGGTAAGAGAGCATAGTTTTGTTTAAGGTTGAATGGATTGGAGTCTGTTACTTCTTGGGAACAAGTCGGAGTGTGGCCTCTGCGACCATTCGCTTGTCCGTGTACTCTTTGGGAATCTGCAAGCCGACCGCATTGAGACCCGAGGCTTCTTCTTTCCACAGCTTGTCGGCACTTTTGTAGCTGTAGCTACCTGGCTCGTGCCTACGGAAAGATCGAACCAGCGAGTCAAGCACAGGCTTGGCAGACTTCCACACCAAGGGTTGGAGGGTTGCTAAATCGCTTGATGATAGGTTTTCGTCTTGCAGGCTATCGAGGCGAACGACCTTAGTGGGAACGATGCGAGGTTGAGAGATCTCCTTAACCCACCCCCCACTTGAGTCTCTCCCCCATCCAGAGACTTCTGGAACCTCGGTGGCGTACTTTAAGCAATTGGTCCCAGAGGGGCTGAGTGGAAGGCTGCCGTGTCGCAGTGCAAGAACGATGTTGAGTTGATCGTTACGCCGCATGAGCACACACAACTTGTCGCCAGCCCAGATGGTCTGGTCGTTAGCAATAAGAGTGTATGACCCGGTACGGAAACTTCTGGAATCTTCGGAGGTAAGGAGGCGGTCTCTCCACGCCACCCCAAGTTTTTGGGGTGACGAATAGCGTTTGAATTTGGAGTTCATAATTAAGGTAATGATAGGTTGATGGTTTAATTAACCGCCCACAGGAATGTGGACGGTATCGCCGAAGGGAGCGGTCAGCCGCTCGTTGTTGTAGACGCACCAGATGGTGGGGAATGGCCAAGCGACATCGGGGAAGCTGCCCTCAAGATCGGTCAGATAGATGACGACTCGTGGGTCGATGCCACGGCGGAGGATCTCCTCGCCGACGGGACGGAAGTCGGTTCCGCCACCGCCACGAAGAGTCAACTCGATGGGAGACTGATCGTGATACTCCTGCACATCGGTGATCGCCGCATCACACTGAATCACGCTGACCTTGGTAGGTTTGCACCTAGCGATGAGCGAGTTGATCTCGGACTGGAAAGAGCTGACAACCTCGGGGACTCCGTAGATAGAGCCAGAGGTATCGACTGCAATGACTACTTCGCCAAGGGTCTCGTCGTGAAGATCGGGGAGGACGATGTCGTCAGGTAGGAAACGGCGGTCAGGCTTGTTCCAGCTATAGTCGTTGGCGCTGGTCTGGTCGATGAACCGCTCCAAGATCTGTTGCCAAGGAACCTTGGGGTTGACGAGATCTTGAACCAATGCCTCGACACAACCGGGCACGCTACCCTGCATCTTGGCAGAGGTAGCAGCTTGGACTAAACGACGCTCCCACTCCTTCTCCATCTCGTCGGCGGTAAACTCGTCGGTCGCCGCTTGTGACTCGAACTCGCCCCAGCCGCCTTCGGATTGGGTGCGGGGGGCGTTGGGGTCGGGCTTACCCTTGCCACCCTTGGAGGTGGGGTCGGGTTGACCATTGCCGCCGTTGCCGTCGCCATCCTCGGTGTCGTCACCCTCGCCACCCTCTGGCTCGTCGGGTTCGTCTTGAGGCTCGGGCGGTGGCTGTGGCTTGCGGATGTCGGCAAGGATCTGCTCGCACGACATATCGTCGTACTTGTGATCCAAGCAACCGCCGTCGGGCAGGGGCAACGCCAAGGCACCAGCTTCCTTGTTGTAGTTATCGAGGAAGTTGTTGATGGCGTAGTCGCCAGCAATGTTGCCGTCCTTGTCTCGGGGCAAGCGAGTCAAGTGACCAAGGGCAGGGTGCATGACCTCATGCACTAGCAAACCAGCAACTTGTGCCTCGGATAGCGAGTTGATGAAGTCGGGATTGTAACGGATGACCACACCATTGGTGCAGGCAGTCGGTACGCTCGGGTCTTCGATCCGTGGCATCTGCAACAGGAGCGTTGCAAAGAACGGATGGTCGAGAACGATCTGGGTGGTAGCGGAGGCTACTTTATCTGAGGCGATGGACATAAGGTTTAAGGGTTGAGTTGGTTGAGGGTTAGGAGGCGTGACCGAAGACCTCGGGGTTGTCCGTGATCCAAGTGGTGAACGCTGGGGTCGCACTGAGGCTGGACTTGGAAGTGACTGCCGTCTTGACAGCGAACACCTCGAACTCCTTGGCCATGCGGCTGACATAGGTGACGAAGGCTCCCATCATCTTGGGGGTAACCTTCTTGGAGAGACCCGCACAGGTGGCGTAGATCGTGGAAGGATCGGTCGGCACCTCGGCGGTGTCGGGCGACAGGAGCACGGCATCGAGATTCGGGAGCTTCTCGTAGATACCGAGGAAGCCGAGGAACTCGGTGGATGCGGCCTGACCGAGAGTGCCGTCCAGCAACAGGTGACGGACGGTGCGGTCGGAGCAGGTCTCCACAATCTTGGACGCCTTGTCCCAAGTGCGGGGTGAGGCAAAGTTGCTGACGCCGTCCCACTTGGCACCATTGAAGGTGGTCAAGAGATCGGGGCGGAAGCGGATGAAGGCGATGACGATAGGGTCAACGCCGTTCTTCTGTGCCCACTTAGTCCAGCTCTCAAGGTCAAGCTTGATGCGGATGTTGACGATGCGGTTGACCACAGCCGACGAGAGCTTCTCGATGTTGACTCGATCCTCTGCACGATTGCCGAGCAGACAGACGAAGGCGTCATCGGGCAACTTGTGGTCGCCGACCCGGTTGTCGTTGAGGAGCTGCAACGCCACATTCTGGACAGAACGAGTGGCGCAGTTGAACTCTTCCAAGGCGATGACTGGCGTGGCGGTCTTCGGCCAGAAGGCTGGCTTACTGAACCGCATGGTCTTCTCACCTGCCTCGTCGGTGTGGAGATACGGGAAGCCCTGCACATCCTGCGGTGCGTAGTAGGCGAGTCGTGCATCGACGAACTCGGCACCGATGGAGTTGGCGTACTCGGCGACGACGGCGGACTTGCCGACGCCAGGCTGACCTTGGATGAAGGGTCGGAGACCTGCGGCGTGGCAGGACTTGAGGACACCCTTGAGTTGGGTTGGGGTTGCTTCGATGGTTTGCATAATTTGTTTAAGGTTGAACTGACTTGGTGTTGGTTGATGTTGAACTGACTTGATTGTTGCGTGGTTGATGAAACCTACCAGCCGAGCTTGGCGAGGATGTCCTCACCAGAGGTCTCGGCTAGAGCCTTCTCTATAAGGAAATCTTCACGATCCGCAGGGTCGGAGATGTGTGCCAATGCGGCATCGGCCACCGCATCGATCTGCTCATCGGTCGGCTCTGTGATTGTTCTTTCATCAAGAAGAGTCATGGCTGCCTTCTGCATGGCGATACCTTCGGGAGAGCAGTTTTGAGCCTGAGCCTCCATCTCTGCGAATATCTCGCTTGCGGTTAGTTTCCTATTGCTATCGGGTGCAGGTGGCGGGATCTCCCCACCCAAGTGCTCGATGATCCGGGCACAATCGCCAGCGGCAATGCCACGGAACGGGGTGCCCTCTTCACGAGCCGCATCGGGATTGATACGCAGGTGATTGTTGATCTCGGTGACGGCGGCGTCGATCACATCGTCCTCCAAGACATTCAATCCCTTGGCTCGCTCGGCGGCTTCCCACACATTGGTGAACAGCGTGTCTCGGAAGGTCGTGTTGGGATTCTGCAAGGAGGCCGACATCTTGATGAGCGGTTGGAGCAAGACCTCCTTGATGTAGGGGACCATCGAGGCGATCTGATCGTTGAAGGTCTCGTTGACATCGTTCATCACGGCGGCAGCGATGTCGCCGAAGACCCCGAGCATATTGCCGTTCGGCGTGCCCACTTGGGCGGTGCGAACCTCAGCGGCGAACTTGCTGATAACTTGATCGACGGGGGGCAAGTCGTCGTCGTTGTACATCGTGCCCAACCGAACCTGTGCTTCGGCTCGGGCAATGTTGTACTCGTTGGCGACCTCCTTGAGCAGAAGGTCACGCTTGGCCAGCTCGATCTTCACCTCTCGGGTCATGTCGATGTACTTGGAGGCGGGAATGAAGTAGGTGCCGTCACCCCATGGTGCTCCGTACTTACGGGGAATTGTATAGATGTAAGCATCTAACTTACGGATTCTTTTGATGGTGTCGGCGTTGAGGATCTTCTTGTAGACCGCCGCCGAATCCTTATCGGTGATGCCAGCGTCGGCTCTTGCCTTGGCACTGGCTTCCTTGTCGATCTTCTGGGTGCCGAAGCGTCGCAGTGTGATCGTGTAGAGTACGCCACCCGAGCAGACCCGGTTGGCTAGTTCGTCGTTAGTTAGCAGTGGGGTCATTGTAATAGTTGGTTGGAAGTTTAGGCGAACATCGAGAACAAGGGCTGAAGCACCTTGCGGAAGAGGCTGAACCTACGGGTAGGTGCAGGTGTGTTGAGCTGTTCGAGACGCTCGGCTCTCTTACGAGCATTGTATGCCCGGTTATACTCACGCTTCTTGAGCCTCGCCTTGTAGCGTTTGTAATACTCACGGGAGTACTCACGCTTCTTGCCTCTCTCTTTGCGAGCCAAGTAATTCTCACGGCACTTGGCCAGGTGCCTCTCTTTGTTACGAGCGTAGTAATCAGCGGAGTATTTACGCTGCTTGGCTTTGCGTTCTTCTTCAGTCATCGGGGGCTTTCTTGACGCTTTCATCGTGTTTTTTGGTTTAGTTTGGGTGGGTATGGTTGGGGTTGTAGGTAGCATTGGCTGAACGAGTTGGTGATTTGGTGGTAGGGACTCCATGTACTTGATGGCGTTGAGGCGGATGGCCTCCAGCCGATCCAAGGTCTCCGTGGGAATGGGAACAAGTTGGGTCTGCATGATAGGCGTGTAATTTTTACTCCTCGGTTTGCAGAAGATCTCCGAAGTATTCTCGGATCGCTTCGGGTGCGGCATCGACATCGCCATAGCACTCATCCTCATGAGTGCCGTCAGGGTTGGCAGTCAGCTTGCCAATGAATCCGCCACCCTCGTCTAGGTAGTAAAGAACCAGTGTTGCCTTTACCAGTGTTGCAAGCTTCACGATGCAGGGGATCGGTGGAGCCCATGCAGTATAAAACTTGAATTGATCGGTAGGATTTTCTGGGTCTAGGTCAGGATCGTAGGTGTTCCACTTGGTGCCCCAGTTCTCAACACGCCAGTCATACCAGTTGGGTTTATCCCGTGGTGATTCCGTGCCTTCCAGTTCGGGAGGCATCGGGATAATCTTGTTGAGATCGAGCGTCCACTGACGCCCAGAATCGCTATTGTTGGAGCCCATGTAAGGCTCAATGAGTTTGATCACATCGTCGTGACCTGGAGCTTCTAGGATGTTGGTTGTATGGTTAGGCATGGTTGGGTTGGGTTTGGTTTGGTTGAACTTGTTGCACATTATCCCGACGCTCTTTGCGAAGTTGCTCGGTCATATGATCACGACACACTTCAAGGAGCAGATCGGCATCGGTGAAAGCATCCAAGCAGTCCCGATTTAGGCAGGTTCGGATCGCTTCCTTGAGCCAGAACGAGGTGGTCGGACTATTGAGAAGCTGTTGAGCAGTCGGTCGATTGGCCGCTTCGTAGTAAGTGTTGCGGTGCTCGTCGTTGATAAAGACCATAGGATTAGTTGTTTAAGAGTTACGAATGGTTCGGCTCATAATTTTGGTAATTGATCCCAAGGGATCTCGCAGGCAGGGCAGAACGGAGCGTATAGACCGCAGCGTTCACCGAACTCTTCGGTCAGCTTCTCTAGTTGTGTGGACATCGGGTTTATTTAAGGTGGTGGTTGATTAAACCAAGGGGTGAAAGTAAATCGCTAGGAAGAAACCAACCAGCGAGGTGATGATGAAGAAGAGCAGACCGCACAGGAACCAGAGCGTCTGGATCTCAAGCTGCTCTCTCTTTATCTTACGGCGTGTCGGTTCAAGCAACCGATCAAGTTGTTGTGTGGTCATTTGGAGGTGTTGAAAAGGTTGATCCATTTGCTGACAAAGGATTTGGGTTTTCTTGGGGGCAGGCTTTTAAGAAGGCGTTTGACTTCCCCTATTTCAATGCGTTCCATATCCAACTGCTTAAAGACAATGGAATGGTTAAACTTGGAGGCTATTTCACTGACTGCTTCACCACCCGCTTTCTTCAAAAGGTTCAATAAATTTCCGATAGCGTTTTCTCGTTTTTGGAACAAGCGATGGATTGCCCGGTGAAACTCCGAGTAGCTTGTGAGTTTCAAAAACCCACAGCCCCGATACGACATGATGGTATATTCATCGTGCAGTTCGCAGATCTCTTGGTCGATGGATCGGATAAGCCGAGAGAATTTGTTTGGGACAGACTCCAAGGACGACCGACGCCCCCTGCAAGAATGAAGTAAAAGAGTTGTCTGGACGAAGTTGTCTCCGAGATATTCGAGATCCGCCTGAGTGACAACCAATGAAGGTTTCTTAAAGGAATTCATAGTTTTTGTTTAAGGTGTCCAACTTGTTGCATGGTTGATGCAACCACTGCAAGTTTTTATTTTGTTAAATTTTTACCTTTACGCTTTCTCTGCTCAAGCGTGGTGAAACGGCTTGGGCCGCCGTAGAACCCAACAAGCAATTCGAGGCTAGGAAACTCCTCGCCCCAGAGCTCGTTGCCTCCGTAGTAGCCGTAGCACAGGCACCAATTCTCACGACCCTGCATACCCCCATGGCGATATTGGCCATTTCGGATGTGGGGACGAGGTGGCCTTAAACTTTGTAGAGGCCGGGTGCTATACTTCTTATACACTTTAACGCCCAGCCGAATGCAGGCATCGATCTGTTCAAAGGTCATACACTGAAGCACCGGGCAAGGATCGGTTTGCTACTGGAAGGCATGAGCAACCGCTTCTTGTAGCCGTTGCCCACATTCAAGCTCTTGTAGTAAAGCAAGGCTTGGGGAAGGTTGCCCTTGAATCCCCACTTGGTTCGGTAAGAGCCTCGCCCTTTACCTAACTGAACCAAGAAGTCGGTCTCACTTGAAAAACCGATCAGCTTGCCGTCAAGGATTGCCGTGTGGAGTGTTACTTTTTCATTCATGCAGGTACCAGGTTGAGGTTGCGGTGGACTCGGATCTCGCCCTTGTCGGGCATCGGCACTGGGAAACCCGCACGCCAGTAGTAGGCTTTGCCGCCCATCACCGACACCGAGATCCCATACTTCTCACCGATTGCACGGAGGCGATCCCTCGTGGTCGGGGTGTTGTGACCGCACAGATCGAAGTAGAGATCGCCAGTCTCGTGATCCAGCCGTGCTATCGTGTTGCCGTGCAACACTGCTCTCGTGCTAAAGAAGTCACTGACAACCTTCGTGTTGGTCGGCTTGTGGAAGTTAATCCCCGACCTATGATGGAAGATAGTAGCAACTACCGAGCTAATGTTTCTACTCATTGGTTGGTGAGGTGGGTGTAGAGTTGGTGGAAGGTGTTCAAGGCACAATTCAGTGCCAAGGCGATGAGCAAGATCTCAAGAGCTTCGAGGAACTTGTTCATCGGTTAATGAAAAGGAAGTCAGTGTTGCAGTGTGCCAGTGCCGCATCGGCCAGCTCCACTTGGCGAACTAGGGACTCGATGGTCTCCGCTTGTTCAGTCTCAACCTGAGCATTTGCTTTCTGACCGGGCACCCAGTGGATGAACTCAGTCTCTACAGGATCAATGTATGATGGCATGGTGTTGGTGGGTTGGGTTGTTGTGGTTACTAACAGACTGACAGAAAGAAAGAGGTGTCCTGCTAGACTCCCCGTGCACAAAAATGGCTTGGTTTAATCAACCTAGCGGTCGTTCAAAGAATGCTCAAAGTAAAACTCGGCGAAGTCCTCAACGAATTGGATGGAGCCCGAGAACGAATCGACCGGGATTGCATACCTGGCAGGTTGGTCTGGTCGTTCTTGCCGAACATACTTGGAGGGTGCCGTCGGTGCCGTTGAACGATCAACCTTGTTGCGTTCAAAGTGGAGGTAATTGTTTCTTCTCTTCATCTTATGGGTTGGTTGTTGGGTTATTGACTGAACAGACAAAAATAGATCCAAGCGTAGAAGCACAACACCCACACCACACCGAACACCTTAAACCACATGGGTTCGGGTTCCTGTAATACCGACCGCATCCCATTCCAGTAATAACGGCGTGGGCTCTCTTTAGGGTATGGTTGTCGCATGATGATGATAGGTTTGTTTAATTTAATGGTTGATTAAATTGAGCTGAACTGATACACGGAGGCACTAAATTAAATATGCCTCCTCCACTAAATGTCCCTTGGGATAAGATACAGACCGCAGTTGAAAATGGGACTCCACTCGTCGAGGTAGCCCGGTTGTTTGGTATCAATGTGGCCGCTGTTCGTCAGCGTAGCGTCAGAGGAAAATGGTTAACACCGACGAGACAGGCAAATCTACTTAAAGCCGCAACAAGTCAGCAGTGTGCCAGTGTTGCAGTGAATGAGTCTCTTTCGGAGCAGATTAAAGAGAGCAAAGCCCTCGAAAACCTAGCGAAGACAACGACAAGGACTTCGGATCTCGAAGAATTGTCAAAAGAGTATCGGGTAAAGGCTGCACACAAGCTCTTTCGCTTGATCGAGTCTACAATTATCACCCCTCCGAAGAACTGGAAGGACTTTGACATTGCCGACAAGATGATGCGTCGAACCTTGGGACTGGATGATGGCACGACAAAGAACAATACCATCGTGAGCCTTCAACTTGTAAATGATCGCCTAGCAGTCACCGCCCAAAATGACATTTTGGAGGGGGAATTTGTGGAGGATTCGTGTAGAGAATCCGGGCGTCAGAGTACAGGGGTAGGTTGTATACCTTCCACTACTACGGACGACCCAACTTTTGACGAGCTTCTGCAATCAGGCGGAGACGATTCTGCTCTACCCAGGCTGGACGAGCCAGCTCTGCTTCCACAATCCTAGCCTGCATGGCGAGCCTCACTTCCTTAGGTGAAGGCAAAGGCTTGTATTTTGGCAACTTAGGCATACGAAGGGGCTTCCTATAATCCCAGTCAAAGTCAAAGTAAGAGTCTTTCTTGTGGACTTGGCAGTCCCGAAGCCCCGAGAAGTTAGATTGAATGCAGTGTTTTTTCATGGTTTTTTTGTAGGTGTTAAACTGACTGCAACCCCTACCCCATAAGAGGTAGAGGCTGAGTGTCAATCTGACAGAGTTAGGACTTACTTGAGATACTCAAGAGCCTGTTCGAGAGAGCAACCGATTTTGTCTGCAAGGTTCTTGGCCGCAGTGTTGAGAACCTCCTCGGAGGAAGTGGTTTTCTTGACTGGCTCATCCTTGAGCTTCTCGAACCGAAGGCAACCCGTGTTTTTGAGTTCCTGAGCTTGGACTGGAATGAATCCCTTGTGACGCATTCCCTCCATGAACACTTGAGTCTCAGCCCATGCCAAGCTCATCGAGCCTTTGCGAATCTCACGAATGGCAGAAGAGAGCTTGTTTCCCTTCAGCCCAGCATCCTTGAGCCTACTCTTGAGTTCAAGAGGGGTCTCAGCACAAGCAAAGAGATATTGCGATCCCCGAACCTTGCCAGTAGTCGTCGAAACGATATCACGAATAGCGGTAGGCTGAGCCATGTTTGCGAGTGTATTTTCCATAGTTTTCTTATCTATTTTGTGTGCCAGCCCTCTTTCAGATTTCCCATTAAACATCATAGTTGCCTAGTGTTAGATTGAGAGCTGGCTACAAAACAGAAGTGGGGATCTTTTCGCTGAACGACGGACGCATGGCGTAGTCTTTTTGTGTTCAGCTTGCATGGCAAGCAAACGAAAAGATCCCCTTCTGGTAATAATCACGACGACTTTCTTT
>Ga0208741_10000137_pt1 | contig 39599 bp, 39 predicted proteins | sample CryBogCBE03Jun09_FD_184576 | JGI IMG/M metagenome (GOLD analysis project Ga0208741, IMG submission 184576) | Freshwater microbial communities from Crystal Bog, Wisconsin, USA - CBE03Jun09 (SPAdes) | ecosystem: Environmental > Aquatic > Freshwater > Lake | place: Crystal Bog, Wisconsin, USA...
TTCCAGAAGTATGTAATCCTATTGTTGTTGTATTACCAGCACTTCTGGAAACAGCATAACTACTGGCACACAAGTAGTAGGTGGAAGTACACCTCAAGCAGGTAATGCATTAACAGTAACTGGCAATGGTTATATCAGTGGTAATGCAAATACAATAGGTACTCATACTGCAGGATTTATTACAGTAACAAATAATGCTACGATTAATGGAAATACTTTTGTATTAGGAAATCATGTTATCGGCAGTATTGGTACCACTGCACAAAGTGGATATTTATTAACAGTAAATGGTAATAGTTATACAAGTGGCACTCATAACATGGGCACAGCTACTTTTGCTAATGGTATAGTAGGTGTTGGATCAGCAACTGCAGGTAATATACTTACAATTTACGGTAATAGTTATATAACAGGAACACATACCGCAGTATCAAGTATTGTAGGTACAGGTAGTACATCATCAACTGCATTACAAGTTAATGGAATAATAAATGTAACAGGTAATGCTAGTATTGGTAATATCAATGCAGTTAATAGTATGACCGGTAATATTGTTACTTTAGCAGGTGATGTATCTGGTAATTCACTTATAACTGCAGGTGCAGTAAGAATTGCAACAAATCATACAGTTGGTGGAAATAGCTCATTATTACAATTTGTTTCTATAGGTGCAAACATTGCGGTAACTAGCGGAACAATTAATTCACCAAGCACAGGACAAGTTACATTAACATTCACAAACCCACAACCATATCCACCGTTCTATCCAACTCAATCAATTCAATTGTCAGGTTTCACACCAAGTAGTTATAATGGGGTTGATTTCCCAGTAGTATCATGTACTACTACACAAGTTGTGTTTACTTTGGCTAGTCCTGTATCAATAACAGGCACAGGTAATGTCAGAAGTTCAGGCACATCATTGTCACTACAAGGTAGCATGACACTCGTAGGTAATCATCAAGTAAACGGAACAGTAATTGCAGCTGCATCACAGTTCAGTAATATGAATGCTGGACTAGCAAATATCACAGGCAATACTACAATTGGTGGTGTTGCTAATGTTGCTGGTAATTTAATAGTTTTAGGTAATGCTAATGTTGCCGGTAATACAATTCTTCAAGGTAACTTAACATCTTTGAATCATACTATGGCTAACTTAAATGCTTTAGGTAATGCTAGTATCACTGGAAATGTATCAGCTAATAATTTCTCAGGTAATGTATTTACTGCAACACTATTTACAGGAAATGGTTCAAGTTTAACTAATGTACCCGGCGCTAATATTACTGGTCAAGTACCAAACGCATTGGTTTCAGGTACAGTATATGCATCAGCACAATCTAATATTACTAGTTTAGGAACGTTATCAGGTTTAACATTAAATGGAACATTGAATGGTAAAGATGCAGTATTTGCAGGCAATATTACTTCTACAGGCAACATTACTGCAGGTAATTTAATATTGACAGGTACAGTTCAAACACAAAATTATTCAGTTATCGATGTTCAAAATAGTTTAATCATTGTAGGTACTGCATCAGGTGGAGGTCCATTAGTTGCTAACTCAGGCTTTGATGTTGGTTTAGTATTGAATTATTTTACAACACAACAAGTTTCAGCATTTGCAGGTTGGAAAGACAATGCACAAGAATTTCAGTTTGCGAGCAATTCAACTGTATTAGGACAAAACATTACTGTTAATAGCTTAGGTAACATTCGTGCAGGTAATGCTAACTTAGGTAATTTAATATCTTCAAATTTTTACACAGGTGTATTAACTACAAATATACAACCTAATATTACTAGTGTAGGTACATTAAGTACATTGAATGTTACAGGTAATATCAGCTCGTCCGGTAATATCATTGGTATACATTATGGTGATGGAAGTCACTTAACAGGTCTCAATACATGGAATTATACACAAAATCAAAATATCATTGCCAATGGATTTACAATTACTGGGTTGCCTTCATTGTCAGTAAGTGGAACTGTCACAGGTACTACATTCTCTGGTTCAGGTGCTAGTTTAACAAATCTACCTGCTGGGAACATTGTAGGTAGTATTGCTTCAGCAGGAACAGTTACGGCAAGTGCTCAACCTAATATCACTAGTGTAGGTACATTAAGTAGTTTAAGTGTAACGGGCACTGTTACAGCAGGTACATTAAGTGGTAGTCATACTGGGTCAGGTGCTGGATTATCAAGTCTTACAGGCTCAAATGTTACAGGTCAAGTTAATTTTGCTGCAACTGCAAATGCAGTAGCAGGTGCAAATGTAAGTGGACAAGTTAGTAATGCATTAGTAGCAGGCACAGTATATACTGGTGCTCAACCTAATATTACAAGTATCGGTACATTAAGTAGTTTAAGTGTAACAGGTACTGTAACAGCAGGTACATTTAGCGGTAGTCATAGTGGTTCAGGTGCTGGACTAACTAGTATTCCTGCTAGTGCAATTTCCGGTACTGTTGCAAGCGCAACAACTGCTACCACTGCTACTTCTGCAACAACTGCTACTTCTGCAACAACTGCTACCACTGCTACTAATCTAAGTGGAGGTACAGTTATCGCTACTTCAGTATCAGCTACTGGAAACATTTCTACAAGTAATTATCTGCTTGGTAATGCTTATTACATGACAGGTATAAATTTTTCTGGTTCTATAGCTTGGTCACAAATCACAACTGGATCTCGCCCAACTACAGTTGCAGGTTATGGTATTACTGATGCAGTAAGTACTAGTATGTTAAGTGGTTATGCAACAACTTCAAGTTTGAGTGGTTATGCAACAACTTCAAGTTTAGGTAGTTATGCAACACAAAGCTATGTTACTAGTCAGGGCTATTTAACATCTGCAAGTTTAGGTAGCTATGCGACAACTTCAAGCTTAAATAATTATTTACCACTTACAGGTGGAACTATCAGTCAAAACTTAACTATAACAGGCAATTTAACTGTCTCAGGTGCCTCAGGTATATATGCAAGTTATAATATTACTGCTTATAGTGATGATAGATTAAAAACTAAATTAGGTAACATTGAAAGTGCACTAGACAAGATTGATCAATTATCTGGCTTCTATTATGAAGCAAATGAAACTGCACAAGAAATGGGATTTAAAAAGAAACGTGAAGTAGGTCTTAGTGCACAACAAACCCAACAAGTTATGCCTGAAACAGTAGTAAATATTCCAAATACTGATTACTTAACAATTATGTATGAAAAATTAATGCCACTGGTTATAGAAGGTATTAAAGAACTAAGACAAGAAATCAAAGAAATTAAACAACAATTAAAAGGTGAATAATGATTACAGTAGATATATTACAACAGTTGTGTCCTAAAACAAAAAAATCTGTTTTAGAGTTATATGCAACTCCAGTACATGAGGTTGCAGAATACTATGACATGTATGTAAACATGAATAGAGCAGCCGGATTTGTTGCACAAATTGCACATGAATCAGGTGGATTTAATTTTGTAAAAGAAAATTTGAACTACGGTGCAGCTGGATTGATGAATACATTTAAAAAGTATTTTCCAAATCAAGAAATTGCAAATCAATACCAAAGACAACCTGAAAAGATTGCCAATCGTGTTTATGCCAATCGTATGGGCAATGGAGATGAAGATAGCGGTGATGGATATCGTTTCTGTGGTCGTGGACTAATTCAATTGACTGGTCGCAACAACTATACAAAGTTTGCTAGTGATTTAGGCATTAGCGTAGAAGATACAGTTGCATACTTAGAAACACCAGCCGGAGCAGTATCTAGTGCAGGTTGGTTCTGGGATCAAAACAATTTGAATCAATATTGTGATTCAAATGATTTTGTTACATTAACAAAACGTATCAATGGTGGTACAATTGGTTTAGAAGATAGACAACAACATTACAAACTTGCATTGCAATTGTTACAAGGATAAATATGGTTAATCCTGTATGGCAAACGACCGGTGGTGATTTAGGACAATACTTTACTGATAGTCCTTTAAATATTCAATTGGTTGCCAATCCTGTATTACCTTCAACACAAGTATACTATACACTACTTAGTGGTAACTTACCAAACGGATTAATAGATAGTCCTGTCGTTCTAGATTACTACACAGGTGTTATTTCAGGTATTCCTGATAATATTATTGATGAAACTGTTTTTAGTTTTACAGTAAGAGCAACTGATGATTTCAACAATATTAGAGATAGAACATTTAGTATTACAATTGTTGGTAGTAATAAACCGTATTTCTATACTCCTGCCGGAGAGATATTAAATGTAACTGATAGTGCATATGTTAGATATGATATACAATTTGTTAATAACATATCAACTAATAAAATTTTTATATCTGTGACAGGTGGAATGCTGCCACCTGGATTACAAATATTACCAGAAGGTACTATCATAGGTTATCCTTTACCACCTTTGACTGTAGTTGGATCACCAACGATAATAACTTATAATTTCACATTACAATTATCTAGCCAATTAGGTAATGATACATGTAACTATAGTATCACAGTAAAAAATCAGACAATCAATCAATTACCTAAACAAAGAAAACCTGCTATACTAAATGTATATCCTTTGATGACTCCTGTTCCATTGTCAGATCCTTATTTTGAATTTTATATAACAGATGGCAAATCATTGCCTACAGTTAACAGTGGAGATTTTTTTGCATTTAAAGTTATAGGATATGATTTTGATAAAGAAGAATTGACATATAACTTTGTTAATCTACCGCCAGGTTTAGTTGGCGATATACATACAGGTTGGATAACTGGTGTTATGACATTACCAACATTAGGAAAAACAAGTTACAATTTTAGTGTAACTGTACATAAAACGGTAAATATAACTTTGTCTAGTGATGTATTAGATTTGTCTGTTACTATTATAAATTCATTAACACCAAACGTATCTTGGATTTCAAATAGCAATTTAGGTACAATCAACAATGCTACAATTAGTGAATTCAGTATACAGGCAACGTCTAGTGAAACATTAAATTATCAATTGATGTACGGAGAGTTACCGCCTAACCTAATATTATTGCCAACTGGTGAAATTGTAGGTCGTGTGGCACAGCAAGCTAGTAAAAAATATATGAATTTAGGCGACACAGTATCATATACTTTTGGTGTTATGGCTTATAGTCCAATACACCACTTGATAACTGATACCCGAGAATTTACAATAACAGTCTATCATAGCTATCAAGAACCATTTGAAAATATATATATTAAAGCATTCCCTGACACTAGTGGAAGAGAAATATTGTACTCATTATTAAATGATGACACATTGATACCCACAACATCACTATACAGACCTACTGATCCATATTTTGGTAAAGCAATAGATGTAACATGTGTGCATGCATATGGAATGTTGGTTGCAGATGCAAATGCATATACTATCGCACTACAACAAAATCATTATACAAGAAAAATTATATTAGGTGAGCTACAGGTTGCAGTGGCAAGAGATAATAACTTCAACATAATATATGAAGTTGTATATTGTAAATTAGTTGATGATTTGAGTTTGAACCAAGACACTTCATTACCACAAACAATTACATGGTCTAGAAATATTAATTTGAAAGAGAATTCAGCGTATGTAAATAATCCAAACTTAACAATCAATGATATAAGTCTTACTACTACATCAAATCCAAGTTATGTTAGATTTTTAAATCCTGCTAGTTTAATTAATATGCGAACACAAATAACAGGTGTTATAGGTAGATACTTAGACAATAGTGTGTTGCCAAGTTGGATGACTAGTCAGCAATTAAATGGTCAACCTTTAGGATTCTTAGAATCATGGGTATTGTGTTATGCACTACCCGGAAAAGGTCAAGAAATAGTTGATAATATCAATAGTAACTGGCCACATACATTAAACCAAATTGATTTCACAGTTGATAGGTATATGATTGATAAAAGTTTTAGTTATAACTACAACACAAATTTTGTCTATCCATTCTGGAGTAACTTACCAAGTGCTAGCCCTGTACCAAATCCATTGCATGCTAATGATTTGCCTGTATTATTCCCGAGAAAAACAATTCTACCGTCTATCAATAAAAACTAAATAAGTTACAGGAAGTAATATGAGTAATATAAACACAAGTACAATCAACACATCTTTCCCAGTACCGGGAACAAATAATAGTACACAAGGATTTAGAGATAATTTCACAAGCATAAGTACCAACCTAGATACTGCAGCTTCAGAAATTAGTGATTTGCAAAACAAAGCAATACTAAAAACTGCGCTTAATGGTACGATCATTAATAATGATATGGCAAATACTATTATTAGTAATGCACAAACAAAAGGGTTTCGTGCTAGTAGTTACAATTTGGGCAGTAGTTTGCCTGTAAACCCTAATGTTATTGTTATTGATGTTAGTAGTGCTGATGTTCATTTTGGTGTATTAGCTGGAAATACAAGCTTTATATTTGGTGGATGGAGCCCAACTAGTACACAAAGCAAAATAGAATTGCATTTATTTGTTGATATAGCCAATACTGCTCCTGGGTCAACAATCAGTTTTCCAAATACTACATATAACTCTAGTGGTGTTGTGTTGAATGGCATGACAAAAGCTACACAATACCTTGAAAACTATAGCGCATTGTATGTTGGTACAGTAGGTGCTAACAATACTAGTGTTACAAATGGGTCAACCGCTGTATTTGGGCCCAACAGTACAATGAATAATGTTGTGCATACGAATACAGTTACTATACCGGCAGGCGTAGTAGAACTTCAATATGAATTTGTGAGCTTAGATTGCGGTACAACAATTGATGTTAGACCATTAAATCGTGGACATAAGGCAAGTTCAATTACAGTAAGAACACCTGGTGCTACTGGTTTACAAGGTGATGTACCCGGTACAATATGTAGTGATGGCACAAATATGTATTTGTGTGTTTTACCATATGATGGCACTACAGTTATTTGGAAAAAGATCACACTAGCAAATATATAAAATATTATGGTTAAGTTTTTGTTAATTAAATATTAACATGGAACACCCTTTTATTTCTGGTCTAAACCAACTTTCAACTGAAGAACTACAAGAAAAAATCTCAGGACTAAATGCTAAATTAACATTTAGCACTAGAATGCATAACCACAATCTAAGCGGGCAAATATTAATGGCTCTAGAAAGTTACAAGAATGAGTATGCAAGACGAATGGATGAGTTGTATAAAAAACAAAACATACAGAATAATATCCAAATTTCTAAAGATAACAAATGACAGCAAGAATACAAAGAAGTTTTGACTTACTCGTAGGGGTACATTTTAATAGTAAATTTCACATCAATGTTTATGAAATTGAATTATTTTTTAATGTTGAAACCGAATCAATCAAGGAACAAAACATTGCGTTAGAAAGAATCAAATATTTTCTCAATGAGGTTTTAGAGAATTCTATTCTCTGTGAACAATCTAAAGACAAAGTAATACATGATTATCTTAATGCAGGAATGAAAGTATGTACATTACCAGAAGAACCTTATGACCAAATCATTGGTATTATGTTACTTGTAAAATGTAATGCAATAGCAGAGGGTAGACTAGTGGTGACAGACATATCAATTAGTTCAAGAATGAGCGATGGTGTTAGTTGTTCTCATAGTTTAGATGATAATATGGGTCCTTTCTTTGACAAAGGTTGGTGGGAAGAATCATCTACCAAAATCAATAACGGTCTTATCAATAGCAAAGGTAAAAAGATTGTACGACTAACCAAACCTATACAAGACTGGTCAGATATATTCTTAGATTGGTCTACCAAAGAGTCTAAACTAGAAGAATTTAATGCAAGTGAAGTTGTTTTTGTTGAGTTTGGGTCAAAGACCGAAAAATAATACTTGCATTTATTGAGTAATATGTTATAATATATTGATGTATAATGATCAATATGGAAGACAAGTTTTAACAGAAACTGATATATGCAATGCATATATGGTTGATACGGACATTGTATTAAAGAATGCGTTGATTGAAAAATCTATCAAATTCGACAATTCTCTAAATATCTCAAATGTACCGACTACTATTGTTTATAAACCAGAAACAATGTCTATAAATAGTTTTGATGAATTATGTCAAAACTCTTGGTTTATGCCTGAGGAATACATCAATTTTAATATAGCACAATATGTATTAGATTTGTGTGTAACTGAGGTAGAGTTACAAAGAGTGGGTGAAGAACTGATCATGTTCCAAGAACGTGAAATGTTTCCATTGTTGCGCTATTGTAAATATTTAGTAGACACCATGAGAAAACATAACATAGTTTGGGGAGTGGGTAGGGGAAGTAGTATAAGTAGTTATGTATTATACCTAATAGGTATACATAAAATCGACAGTATATACTATGATTTAGATATCAATGAATTTATTAAATAGGAGATTAAAATGGCAGATCAAAGAAGAACAGCATTGGGTAAGGTGGTTGATATGTCAATCATTTCAGCCAAACACGAAAAAACTCGTGCAGTAGGTAATATGGGTGTAAATGCAAGGGGCGACATCATCAACAGTAACAACCAAATTATCAGAGATAGAACTTCAAGAATAGAAAATCAAAATAATAAAAGTGTTAGTGGATTTGCAGATACAACCACTATACAAGCACCAAAACCACCTATGGAAGAGTTGTCAGCAAGTGAACTAGAGTTTGAACAGGATGACATTGAACTACAAGAAGAAGTTGTAAAAATTAAAAAATCAAATAAAGGATAACATGAAGTTAGCATTCGAACCTCATAAAATTGAAAGAGATAAATTTTATCCAATTGGCAAGCATGTCATCGTGAGTGACATGGTGTTTGAAGAGAGAATATCTAGCGGTGGAATCATTTTGTTAAATGATGACAAAAAGAGCGATGGTATTAGACCTCGTTGGGCACAAGTATATGCATTGGGTCCTAACTTTGAGGATGATGAAATTCAAATTGGTAAATGGATACTAATCAGTCATGGTCGTTGGACTCGCGGTATTGATGTAGAAGATGAAACGGGTAAGAAAACGTTGCGTAGAGTTGATACAAATGATATACTCTTAGTTAGTGATGAACCAGTAAATGACACAACAATGAGTGATAAGGTAATATAATGAGTTGGTTAAAAAATAAACTAAGAAATTGGTTGAATAGTGACGAGTTGATTGAATTATCAACAGTTAAAGCTAGTAGAAGTAGAGACAGTCTACAATCTACGGGTATGAACTTTACAATTTATCAAGCAAATGGTGGTACAATTGTTGAGACGAATCAGTATGATCATAAGACCGATAGAAATGACCGTAGCCTACACATTATCACTAATGAACAAGACTTGGGTCAAGGTATTGCACATATTGTAACTTTTGAAATGTTAAGACGATGAATAATAAGCTTTGGGTCCAAAATATGTTTGTAGGCATAAATACTTTAACAAAGGAATATTTATGTACACAAAACGCGGATATAAAAAGCCACAGGCTACTGAAATTATAACCAATGATTTATGTCAGTATGGATGTGACGGTCTAGCTAAATTTATCTTTACTAATGGCAAAATATGTTGCAGTAAACATCAAAATTCATGTTTAGGAAAAAGAAAACAATTTTCAGATAGAACTGATCATAAAGAGACGGCAGCAAAATCATTAGCAACACGATCTAGATTAGGGATAACCAAATCATCACGAATAAAAGCTCATGCCACTATGGAAGCTAATGGAACCTATCAAGTAATGCGAGAGAAAATGCAATCGCATTGGAAAAATAATCCACATCAGAACAATGTTCAGTGTCCATTAATTTCTTATAAAGGTACCGCTCTAAATTATCAAGGCAGTTATGAATATGAATTTTTAGAAAAATTAGAACAACAATATGGTATCAAATGGATTATAGCAAATGTAAAACGCGGTCCATCACTATGGTATAATGATCCTAAAGATAGAACCAAAAGACTTTACATTAGTGATTTTTTAATAGATAATACTATTTACGAGATTAAATCTCAGTGGACATGGAACAGACACGGAGCAGATATTGAACTAGAAAATATGAACAAAGAAAAATTAAATGAATGTGTCAGGCAAGGATATAAAGTGATGTTAGTATTAAATAAACAAGAACAGGAATGGTTATGAAGAATACCCTTTGGGTTGAGCGTTATCGCCCAAAATCTATTAATGATTATGTATTCGTAGATGAAAGACAAAAACAACAAGTAGAGGGTTGGATTCGTGAAGGGTCAATTCCTCACTTGTTACTGAGCGGTGAACCTGGTACAGGTAAAACAACACTTGCAAAAGTATTAATGCATGAACTTGGTATCGAAGAATATGATATTTTAGAAATCAATGCAAGTCGTGAAAATAGTGTAGATGTTGTACGTGACAAAGTAGTTGGATTTGTACAAACTATACCATTTGGTAAGTTTAAAATCGTGTTGTTAGATGAGGCTGATTATCTATCACCACAAGGTCAAGCAGCGTTACGTAGTGATATGGAAACATATCATTCTACTGCTAGATTCATTTTAACTTGTAATTATGAACACAGAATTATTCCAGCATTGCGTGAAAGTCGTTGCCATAAGTTTCACATTAGTAAGCCTGATCGTGTAGATTTTACTGCTAGGGCGGCTACAGTATTGGTTAGTGAAAATATAGAATTTGATTTAGAAGTATTAGATACTTATGTTGGTGCTAGCTATCCGGACTTACGCAAGTGTTTGAATCAACTTCAAGTAAATAGTAGTAGTGGTGTGTTATTAGCACCTCAAGAAGCTAATAACAGTGAAGAAGAAATGTTAGTGAATGCAACACAATTGTTTAAAGATGGCAAAACTAGTGAAGGTCGTAAACAGTTGTTACAATATTTAAGTTTGTATCCTTCACGCATCGAAGAAATTTATCGTTGGATGTATAATAACTTAGACCTTTGGGGTGATACTCAAATGAAGAAAGATGCTAGCATTATTGTGATTCGTAATGGGTTAGCAAATTTAAGTTTAGTAGGAATTCCAGAGATTAGTCTGTCTGCAACCATCATTGAACTAACAAGTTAAAGGTATTAAAATGCGATATTTATTGGTAACTTACGTTAAAAAAGCAAATGGTCAGATTGACGAACAAGTTGGGCTTTCTAAGGTATTGAAAGAGCGTGATTTGACAATGTGTAGTATCATTGTTGATTTTAAAGATCAAGTACTAGTAAAATCTGTTGTTCAAGGTCAAACTATTCCAACAGATTTCACTAAAGTAGTTGAGTATTATGAGAGTGTCTATCCAGATTTGATTAATAATCTAAAAATGGATAATAATCATCCTATCACTTAACTATACAAGTTAAGTACATGTTCAATAATTCTATGTCTTTGAACATCTTTTAGTTCAAAGTTGCATAATTGCAGACCTGGAATCACCCCCTTCCTCAATCGATTTTGTAAATCCATTAGCCCATTGTCGGCTGTTTTACGATCGGCTTGTTCAACGTCGCCAGTAATTACAATCTTACTGCCGATACCGATGCGAGTCATAATCATTTTGAGTTGACCAGGTGTGCAATTTTGTGCTTCATCAAGTATTACATAACTATGTTTAAAGTTTCTGCCTCGACAGAATGCTAGGGGTGCAATTTCCACTATCTGTTCTTCTAGCATGTGGGCAATTTCTTTTACTGTGTAATACTCACGTAGTACATCTAATAACGGTCTAGTCCAGGGTTCCATTTTTTGATTGATGTCTCCAGGTAGAAATCCGTGTTTCTCATCATCAACTCCCACTGCAGGTCTTGATAATATAATGCGATCTACTTTTCGATCTTTTAATGCCTTGATTGCAGCCAACATAGCAAGGTAAGTTTTACCTGTACCGGCAGGTCCACCAACCACAACAATATCAGTACTTTCGTCTAATAATGCTAGCATGTATTTTTCTTGGTTGACTGACTTCGGTATAAGTTGAACCGGTTTACTAACCGACTTTGGCTTACTTTGATTGAAGTTGATTGTTTTAGATTCATTCATGTAAAATGTTTGGGCATCTGATTTCTTATTGTGTGAGTATCGTGTGTCTTGTTCCTGATTGCGTAAAGCACTAGTTTTTCTTTTGCTCAAAGTTTTCTCCTTAAAAGAGCTAAGTTCTCATAAAACTCAAGTATATTTAAAGGCATTCAGATAATCAATAATGTGATGCTTATTGTGTACGAAAAAATGATAAATATTAGGCTGACCCCAGAAAAATCTTAAACTCATAATCATTTCAATATTGATAAATACTAATTATGAGTAATAATCCAGCCGACAAATTCTTTGACAACATTGATTACCCTAGTATTATTGACAATATTAAGGGAATATACACCAGCGATGGCTCAATGAGTACCTTGCTTGACTTTGAGCGTGTGCTTGATGAAGCAGATTTATATGCTTACAAATACTGGGAATTGGGTGAGTTAGTCAGCGGCCCAGAAATCAACAAATATACAGTTGCTTGCATGTTTATGTATCCTAGACGATTAATGCCTGATCCAAGGGGAGCAAAAAGATTATTATCAGTTGGTTGTAATATCAAGTTCAAAAAAACTATAATTGAAGTACCAATGGCAATCAAAAATGAAGGTGACTTTAAACCCGGTACACACTATCCTAAAATGGAAGAACGTGAGATTTGGTTAGTGCGTATTGAAATGCCAAAAGAATTGATGAATGATATACGTGAAGGATCAATTGACTTAGCAGGACAAACAATTGATTTTGACGAATTAGATGATGCGTACGATGATAATTTGGACCAAGAAAGCGTTAAAGATCAGGATGATGATAATAATGTTAATATGGCTCAACCAGGAATGGGTAGTATGCCACCCGGAGGCCCAATGTAATGAGACATCTTAAAGAAAGTTTAGATTACCATGATCTTGAAGGTCAAGTAGAACCAAAAATATCTGTAGACGAATACAGTGCAAAAGTAGGCAGTGATGCAGATATCGTAACACTTGCTTTTATTATCAAGGGAAAACAAGCAAGCAATGATTTAGTCAGTTGGTTTGAAAGAGGTTATAATTTTATTATTGATGCTGATGTGAGTGATGGTGAAATAAAGCCTGGAAAATATGTTGTATTTGTAGAAATGAAAAGAAGAACATCAGTACCTGAAAACATCGTAGAGATTGTAGAAGATTTAGAAACATTGACCGATTTAAATGTTAAAGATTGGACAGTAACAGTTAATGAACAAGACTATGATTGTGATGCAGAGCAGTTGAAGCAAGTAATCATACTAAGTCCACATGAATATCGCATAGAAAAAGAAACAGATTTAAATGAAATGCGTGAGTTATCCGGTGTAACTCCAACAAAAATATATGGCAAAAAAGATTCGTTACTAAAAGATTTTATATCAAAGGCAGGTTTGTAAGAATGGCAACAACATTATTAGCAAAAAAAGCAGACGGAGAAAATCCAATAGCTACTGATGACGATCACCATGCAGCATTAGCGAGTGATCCTACAATAGCACAATTTCCAGCAGGGAGTACACAAGTGGCAACAACAACACCAGCAGCCGGCGGCTTTGGAGGAACATGCAATGCAGCAACATCAACAACAGGATCAACAAGTGGGTCTTCAGCATTTGGCGCACCGTCATCAGGAGGATTCGGTTCCTCAGGCGGTTTTGGTTCATCAACGCCAAGTAGTGGCTTTGGAAGCAGTTCTAGCGGAAGCGGCTTTGGAAGCTCATCTGGCGGCTTCGGGTCAACCAACGTAAACAATATGGGTTCAACTGGTACTAGTAATATGAACATGAGCATGAGTAATGCTCCTGTATTAACTGGTGCAGGCGCAAATGCTGCACAAGACGGTGAAACATTAGTTGCAAATACTAACACAGATTGGGTAAACAATAAGTGGCGTCCAATGATGGGTTGGATGTACATGTTAGTATGTACAATGGACTTTGTTGTGTTCCCAGTACTATGGTCATTACTACAAGCAATGAGTCATGGACAAGTTACAAGTCAATGGCAACCGGTCACACTACAAGGTGCTGGATTATTCCATATGGCTATGGGTGCAGTATTAGGTGTAGCGGCTTACGGTAGAACAAAAGAAAAAGTAGCCGGAGCAGCGTAATAAATATTGACATCTAACAACTAATTTGTTATAATCAATATTATGGACTACTACAATACATTGGGGGTTGATCGAAATGCTAGCCCCGACGAAATTAAAAAAGCATATCGTAAACTAGCAGCACAACACCACCCTGATAAAGGTGGTGATACTGCTATGTTTCAAAAAATTCAAGAAGCTTATGAAACACTAAGCGATCCACAAAAGAAACAACAACATGACAATCCAAATCCTTTTGGTGGAGGATTTTCAGGTGGTTTCCCTGGTGGTTTCCCCGGAGGACCAGGAGGATTTCATTTCAATGTCAATGGCTTTGATGTGAATAGTATGTTTGGTCAAATGTTTGGTGGTCCTTTTGGACACCGACACCCACAAAAAGCACAGTATAAAACTACAGTTTGGGTAACTCTTGAACAGGTATATACTGGTGATGAACAATCATTACAATTCAATCACAATGGACAGAATTTGAATGTAAAAGTACAAATTCCAAAAGGCATTGAGGATGGTGGTACACTTAGATATGATAATCTTATACCAGAGGGTATATTGATAATTGAATATAGAATTCAAGATCATGCTAAATTCCAAAGACAAAATAGTGATTTGGTTTCTGATCAGAAAATTTCTATACTGGATTTAATCATAGGTAAAACCTTTAAGTTTACTACTATCAGTGGTAAAACATTAGATGTTACAGTTAAACCCAAAACACAACCAAATAGTACATTGAGACTTACTGGTGAAGGTATGCCTAGAAATCAAGGCTACGGTGACCAATTGATTGTACTTAAGCCCTATATGCCTGATATAATTGATCAAACTATCATTGATAGCATAATTGCAACACAATCAAAATAAAGGAATTAAATGCATTCACCCGAAATTGAAGCTATTATTGAACGAGCAGTTCATTTGGCAAAACAACGCAATCATCAGTATTGCACAGTAGAACATTTGTTACTGAGTTTAGTCACACACCCGCCCTTCAAAACCTGTCTAGACAATTTTGGTGTAGAAACTGATTCTATGATACATGAAATAGTATTGTATTTAGATGGGTTAAAAGGGGTACAGGTAGTTGTACAAGAAGGGGTTGAAGTACAACCCCGAAAGACAAATAGTTTAGAACGTGTGATGAATCGTTCAGTGACGCAAGTATTGTTTACTGGAAGAAAAGTTGTTACAACAGTAGATTTGTATTTGAGTATTGGTAGCGAAACCAATAGCCATGCACATTACTTTTTGTTAAAATATGGTATTACTAAAAATGAGTTTATACCCTATTGGCAAAAAAATTATAAAGGCGAGGATTCTATTAGCAAGATGACTGATAATCAAGCCGATGATGTATTGGATGAATACACAATTAATTTAACAGAACTAGCAAGAAATAAAAAGTTAGAACCAATGATTGGTCGATATACAGAAGTTGATGATATTATTAATGTTCTTGCCAAACGATTTAAATCAAATGTATTGATGGTTGGTGACCCTGGTGTAGGTAAAACTGCTATAGCAGAAGGTCTAGCACAACAATTAGTTTCAGGTAACGTACCTGAGTTCTTACATGGTTATGAATTATATAGCTTAGAGATAGGTTCATTGCTAGCTGGTACAAAATATCGTGGTGATTTTGAAGAGAAAATTAAACACGTACTTGAGGCATTAAAAACTAAAAAGAATGTTATTCTTTTTATTGACGAAGCACATACAATGAAGGGTGCGGGAAGTGCGGGAAGTGGTAGTGTAGACTTTGCAAATATGATTAAGCCTGCTATTACTAAAGGTTACTTAAAAGTCATTGCAAGTACAACATGGGATGAATACTACGAAAGCTTTGAAAAAGATCGTGCATTAATGCGTAGATTCTATCGTGTTAGTGTAGATGAACCTAACAAAGAAAACACAATCAAGATTTTAACTGGATTGAGTCAAAGACTTAATGAATTCCACAAGGTAGAAATCACAGAAGATGCAATTGTTGCTAGTGTTGAGAATGCAATACGTTATATGCATGACCGTAAGAATCCTGACAAGAGTATTGACTTATTAGATGCCGCTTGTGCTAAACAACGTGTATTAGAAAATGTTGGTGCAGTTATCACAAAAGAAAATATTTATGAACAAGTAGAAAGAATGACTGGAGTTACTGTTGATAAGTTAAATGATAATAAATCAGATTTAGTTGTTGGCTTAGAAGGTAATATTAAAGATAAGTTATATGGACAAGAAGAAACAGTTGATAAAGTACTTGAAAGACTTTATGTGAGTTTTGCAGGTATTGGTAATCCTACTAGACCAATGGCAAGTTTCTTATTCTTGGGCCCAACTGGTACAGGTAAAACTGAATTGGCAAGATTACTTAGTAAGAATTTAGAGATGCCGCTCATTAAGTATGACATGAGCGAATATGGTGAGAAGTTTACAGTAAGTGCATTGCTTGGTCCCCCTCCTGGTTATGTTGGTTTCGGTGAAGGCAATTTAGGTGGTGGACGATTGATTAACGACTTAAGTAAGAATCCACATTGTATTCTATTATTTGATGAAGTTGAAAAAGCACACCCCGATATTTTCAACATCTTCTTGCAGTTACTAGACGAGGGTAAAGTCACAGGTTCTAGTGGTAAAGAAGTCAATGCTAAAAATTGTATTGTCATTATGACAAGTAATCTAGGTTCAAGTGATAGCGAAAGAAGTAACATTGGATTTGGTAGTCAAGAAAAAACAGGTGAAGATGACAAAGCACTAAAAGAATTCTTCAAGCCAGAGTTTAGAAATCGTATTGATATGATATGCAAGTTCAATAAACTTGACACACTGGCTATTAAGAAAATTGTTATCAAATTTACTGATGATTTGAAGAAATCTCTTAAAGACACACATGATATTACTCTCACTCTAAGTGAACCAATTGTTAACTATCTAGCCGAAAAAGGATATGACAAGAAAATGGGTGCACGACCGTTAGGTCGTAAGATTGATGAACTTATTAGAGTACCTCTGAGTAAGAAAATATTATTTGAAAAAATCAAGAATGCTACTATTAATGTTCAACTTGGATTTCATGATTTAATTGTATTTGACGTACAACCAAAACTAACAGCAACAGTAGGTGAAAATGGGATCATTCAAGTCAGTTGATAATATTCCTGATATTCAATACGTTGAATATCGTGACACTCTTTACTATAATAAGTACAAGTATCGTGCAAAATTTCATTTGTATGGGTTAAGACGAAGTACATTTCATAAATCAATTAATGATCTAATTGATAGATTAACACTTGATGAAGAAGAATTTAAGGGTAAGGGTTTTGGAATTTCGGTATATCCTAATTCTTATTATTCTACAATTGCAATAAAAGAGTCTAGGCAAATTTACGACAATATTGCTAGCTTGTCTAAATTCATGGATTGGCATAATATTCAAAAAAGACAGAAGGATACATTATTCAGAATTGAACATAATGATGCAAGTGTGTTTAGCAATGATCTAGAGTTGTTGAAGACACTTGCAGACATATTTGACGGAGATATATCAAATATCTCTTTCACACAAGCAATACCTGCTGATCTGATAGGTGTAAAAACTTTCATTAAAGAACCAAAACATAAATTCCGTGTCTATATTCGTAGTAAAATTGTACCAGAAGATTTTAGAAAAACCTTTAGTAAAATTCTCAAAACCAATAAAAAAACATTGTTCCCTAGCAATAGTTTTCGTGACTGGTTAACTCAAAAACGTCCGGGATATGTTTGGAGTTATAGTAATAGATATCTGCACAGTAGTTATTATATTGACTATGATGATGAAAGTATGATAACTTATCTAGCATTAATGTACGGTGATATTCTTGGTAAAAAGTACAGATTAGAAAAACGACCAGATACTGAATAACTATGATAAATACTCTATTATATGGGGTATTTTGATGGCTCAAATCTACGAAGAAGTAATTGTAATTAAACTAAGCACATTGCGAAAAAGCAATGTAATAATTAACCAAACCCCACTGGCTAGTGAAGAAATAGTTTCTAGTATAGAGCAAGTAGTACAAGAATTAGTAGGTGATGGTGTAGTTGTGGAAGTGGAGACTGCGTAATGTCACAAGCCACAGTAGCAATATTATTACCACAAACTGCATATAACGGTGTAGATACGGTCACGGGAAATGCAATACACGCTGCATCATATTACCTAAGTTCACAGAATTTACAAACATTGTCTTGGTCAGTTACTAATTTTACTGGCAATATAACGATAAACGCTAGTTTAGCAGATACTCCCGGTACAAATGATTGGTTTGTTGCTTATACATTCCCAGCATATAACAACACAACAAAAGTTAATTACTATAACTTATATGGTAACTTTGTATGGTTACAAGTTAATATTAATAATTTTGTTCAAGGCCAAGTAGATAATATCAAGGTTAGTTATTAATGCATATTCTAGTACTCATGTCAGGTGGATTTCACCCATTTCACCCCGGACACTTAGCATTGTATCAAAGTGCCAAAAAAGCATTTCCAAATGCTGATGTGGTTGTGGGTGCGACAAATGTACAAAAAGATCGCCCATTTAGCTTCAAAGACAAAGCAACATTAGCACAAATTGCAGGAGTTGAGCAAGGACATTTTGTAGAAGTAAAGCGTCAATTTGCAGTTAAAGGCGAACCTAATATTGAATCACGAATCAAAGACCCTGATAATACTGTATTGATATTGGTTCGTAGTATGAAAGATAGTAAAGAACAACCCCAACCATGGAGAGCTAATCCAGACGGTAGTATGCCAGTTGGTAAAAAGGGGCAACCATTGAGTAATTATCTATTACCATATGATAATACACAAGGTCATTTAGAGCCAATGACTAAACATGCATATATTGATTATCTACCTGTTCGTGAGTTTGGTGATGAAATGACAAGTGCAACACAGATTCGTAATACATGGCCTAAACTTAACAATAAACAAAAACAAGATATGGCTATGAGTTTATATCCAGCAACCAAAGGTAATGCCAAATTACTTAAAACAGTAGTTACCATATTGAATAAAAATTTAAGCAATACTGAAGTTACTGTACCCACGAAGACTTCTGCTATGAGTAAATTAAAGAACAATCCATTAAAAGAAAACGTAGTATCACTTATAAAAAATGCTAGACCATTGATGAAAGAAGCATCATTAGAACAAAAGTTTCGTTTTATGAAATTATTAAAAGAATCAATTAGAGAATTAGGTGATGTATCAAGTAAAGAATATCTTAATGGAAAACAAAGAGCAAATTTATTAATGAAATTATTAGATACGGGCAAGTATGATCTAAGTGAGTTAGAATTATTATCTAGTGACGAATTAGTAAATTTATATAGACAAGAGTTTACACAAGAATTAGATGAAATCAACTTCTTCCATGCAAGTAAGCCAACTCAAACTCCATCCACTACCAACCCAACTACTCCTCCTTCTGCTGTAGATGATTATCATGCACTATTCAAAAATCCTAATAATCCATTGAATAATATACCAAAAGAAAAGGTATACCACAGTTGGGAAGAGTTTGAAAAAGAAAAAAATAAATTAGGTGATTTAGAAGAGGCAAGAATTCATCAACCTAAATATATAGATTTGTTCTATGTACATCCTAGAGATAATAGGGTTATAAAAAAACTTGTTATAAATATGCCTTTTCATAGACTAGAAGCTTATGTACAGTTTTTAAAGGATAAAGGCCTTGATACTAACAATTTAAGATACAGAGCAGGGTCGAAAGAAGAACACCCATATGGTAGAAAAATTAGTGAAAATCCTGATTATTTAGAAGAAAAATAATTCGGGGTACTCCTCAGATAGTAAATATTACTATCTTAACAAGAGGAAACTATGGCAACAAGAAAACCAAAATCAGAAGAGAAAACAGTCCCAGTTGAAAAATTGGAAGAGATTGTTGAACAAGCGCAAGCTGAAAATCAAGCATCAACTGATGCTCCCGCAGAAGAACAAAAACCACAAGCTGGTCAAGTTCAAGTTAACGTAGATTTTCTACGCACAACTAAAGTACACATCGCTATGCCTTGCTATGGTGGTATGTTGACTGAAAGTACTTTCATGTCATTTATCAAGTGGGCTAATACTGCTCGTCAATTGAATATTGATTGGACATTGGAAACAATGGTTAATGAGTCACTAATCAGTCGTGCACGTAATACACTAACTGCTAAATTCTTAGAGCAAGAAAGCTCAACACACTTATTCTTTGTTGATGCTGACATTGGTTGGGAACCATGGCACTTGTTAGTTCTATTGAACCGTGATGTAGATGTTATCGGTGGACTATACCCAATGAAGACTATGCCTATCAAGTGGGTAGTTAACGGATTCGAGGGTGCTGAAGAAGGACCAGATGGATTCCAAGAAGTTAGTAAAGCTGGTACAGGATTCTTATTGATGAAACGCAATGTATTTGAGAAACTCAAATCACATCCTGCAGTCAAACAATATAAGAATGACATTGGTTTAGATCCAAAATATGACCAACACTTGAAGACATATTTTGATACTGCGGTTCGTCAGAATCGTTATTATTCAGAAGACTGGACATTCTGTGAAAATTGGCGTGACATTGGTGGTAAAGTTTATGTTGATAAACGTGTTTTACTACGTCACTCAGGTTCTTATGTATTCTGTATGGAAAATCAAAATCATTTGTTGGAGACAATTGGACCTATGTATCTTGCTGAACTTCAAAAGAAACAACAAGAGCAACAAACTGCTAGTGCAACTACTGTACAAACAGAAGCTCCAGCAGAAGCTCCAGCGAAAAAAGCTCGTAAAAAATAAGTTATATTTAGCTTAACCAATCAAAAGGCTGTCAATTGACAGCCTTTTTTCATAAATACATATATGCAACTTAATGAATTAGATTCCTTTAACCTAAATGATGCAGTACGCTTTCACAATAAACTAAACCCTGCACTTTTTGACGGTGATAAATTAAAACAAACAGTCAGAGATCAATTATTAGTAATTGCTGAAGATTTTGTGGATCATTTAGGTATAAACAATCTAGATATAGAAGACATTACTATATCTGGAAGCAATGCTGCCTATAGCTATACAGATTTTAGTGACATCGATTTACACATCCTAGTAGACATGAATAAGTTCAACGATGATGATGTTTACCGTGAACTTTTTGATGCTAAAAAGACTGTGTACAATGACACACATGATATCACTATCAATGGATATGAAGTAGAATTGTATGTACAAGACACGAATCAACCAGTCATTAGTTTAGGTGAGTATAGTATATTACATAATAGTTGGATTAAACTACCAAGAAAGCGTAGAGCGCATATAGACCAAATTGCAACTAAACTCAAATATCAAAAACTTTATAAATTAGGTAACTACGCATATAAAACTAACAATATAGACAAGATTAAAAACGTACTAAAAACAATAAAAAAATATCGTCAAGCTGGATTAGATATGAACGGTGAGTTTGGCCCTGAAAATTTAGCATTTAAGATTATGCGTAAAAAGGGTTATATTAAAAAGTTATATGACAAATTACAAGAGTTGCATGATAAAAGATTAAGTCTACCTGAAAGTGTAAATCCTAAAATTTTTAATGATATTATAAATTCACTACCTGTTTTTGGGACAAAACCTGTTCGTATAGGTGATTATATGTTTGATGCCCGTACTTTCATTGGTGGATTAGGTGATTCTAATGCTAAAGGTCTACAAATAAGAGCATATGATTCTAAAAAACCTAAGTATCAACGAATGATTGGTTCGGCAGACTTTACTGTGAAAACTGACAAAAAGGGAAATAGTTGGTTAGAAAGTGATGACACTAAAGTTAATGATGAATATCAAGGTAAGGGTGTAGCAACAATGATGTATGCTTATGCTAAGAGTTTAGGTAATGATATTAAACCAAGTCCATATCAAAGTAATGCAGGTAAACAAATGTGGAGTAAGTGGGGCAGTGATGCTGAACACTTGATGAAAGAAGCCTCAGGATATATACCAAGTACAAAAGAAAAGAATGATCCAAGATTTAAAACTGCATTAACAGTAGATGTAACACCCTACTCTATACAAGATAATGCTAGAAAATTGGGTAGTAAAATTAGTCGTGATGGTACACCACCGTTATTAAGAGCATAAGAAGAATAAGGAAAGTACAAATGGCAATAACTACCCCTCAAATAGTAGACACCAATTTAGATCCAGCGTTACACCGTCAATCTAAATTAGGTAGCGAGGGTGTGCCTAGTCTAGATAGTATTCAATCATTTCAAACGACTGCATCACATCCATCAACACTTAATTTTACTACCAATAATTCAAATTCATCAATAAATTCAACAACAAATAATACTTATGTATATATAGAAAATATTATACCTCCTATAGGTTCAAATAATAGTATAGAATTTGTTTCCAATGGTGCCTTGGCTGGATCAAATTCATTTACATTTGATTCAACATCTAATACTTTACATGTGTCAGGAAATTTAATAGTTAACGGTCATTCTAATTTAGGTGATCTGTCTTCTGTTACTATTTTAGGGGGCGGGTATAATAGCGTATTAGTTACTGATGGAAATGGTAATTTAACCTGGGGAGGTGTATCCTTTGCACAACAACCAGCAGATTGGAATGCAGTAAGTGGATCTGCTCAAATAATAAATAAACCTATAATACCCAATAGAGTAAGTCAATTATTAAATGATAGTGGATTTGTAACTTCAGCGTCACTGACTTATGCAAACTTATCTGGTACTCCGTCGCTAACAAATTATGCTACCAATGCTAATGTATCTAATCTAGCAAATCAGTTAGCAAACATTGCATGGGCTAATTTAGTTGGTGCACCCAATATTGCAAATTATATAACAACTTCTAATGTATCTAATTTAATAGCAAATGTTACATGGGCTAATCTGAGTGGTAAACCCACATTATCTACCGTAGCAACTACCGGAAGTTATACAGATTTAATAAACATACCAAACACATTTGATGGTAATTATGCTAATTTAACAGATAAACCAGACTTAACTATATATGCAACATCATCTAATGTAACAAATGCTATAGCAAATGTTACATGGGCTAATCTAAGCGGTAAACCAAGCCTAGCAACAGTAGCGACTAGCGGTAGTTATAATGACTTAACTAACCAGCCAACTATACCAACAAGTATAGAAACATTAAGTGATACATCAATTAATCCACCCTCAAATCCTAGATATAACAATCAAGTGTTACTGTATAATGGATTTGTTTGGGTAAATTCATTTGTAAATGCTGCAAATGTAATTGGTTTAGCTACAGTAGCAACTACCGGTAAGTATAGTGATTTGTCTGGGTCTCCTACAAATTTAAGTCAATTTGTAAACGATTTACCTCATGAGCCAAAATTTGAATTCAATAATAGTGATTTTAATGCATTGAGCGGGCACCGTTATGGTATTGATACAACTACAGGAACTGTATCTGCTACATTACCATTGACGCCTGCATTAGGCGATGCTATATTTTTTACCGATTTTGGCGGAGCCTATTCAACTAATAATTTTATCATTATTAGAAACAGTAATACTATAATGAATCAAACAAGTGATATGACAGTTAGTATAGATGGACAAAGCTTTGGTCTTGTTTGGACAGGATCAACATGGCGTGTGTACTCATAATAGAATAAATACGATATGGATTTATCAACATTTTTACAAACTATATCAGCAAATAGTAATATTACTATTCAAGGTATAACTGTTTCAGGAACTGAAACAGTAGTAAACACCACTGATCTATTAGTAGAAAATAATAAGGTTGTATTGAATAGTACTGCAACAGGTACTCCTATACTCAATGCTAGTCTAGTAGTTAATAGAGGTTCTAGTGCTAATACTTCTATAGTATGGAATGAAAATTTACAAAAATGGCAACAAACACGTGATGGGTCTTTTTTTGTAGATTTACCATTCGATACAAGTGAATTGCGTGAAAGTTCAACTAATTTATACTTCACAACTGCAAGAGCGAATTCGGCAATGTCTGCATTTACTGGTAATTTAAGTGCTGGAAATGCATCTTTGGGTAATACTGTTAGTGCTAATTACTTAGTAGGAAATGTTGCATATAACAATCTTACTGGTGTACCAATACTTAAAGTACCATTCAACTACAATGATGCAAGTCCTTCATTGGTTGGTATTATTCCAGCAAACGCAGTAGTATCTAAAATAGAAATAATAATTACTACGGCATTTAATAATAGTAGTACATTTATAACATTAGGTACAATAACACATCCTGTAGAATTAGTTGATACTACAGACAGTAATCTTAATAGTGTAGGAATTTATACTACACTACCAGGGATAACATACATGTCTGATACACATGTATTATTAACATTAAACTCAAGTAGCAGTACTGCCGGTAGTGGTATGCTCAATATATATTATTAAGGAGATAACATGAGTTCATGGATTAAAATTAAAGGTACGCAAACCGGTTCATTTCAACTTGGGTTGACAGGTCCTGCACTAAACAACGTCAATGGTAATTTAGAAATAAAGAATAGTGGAAATACTACATATGTAGATATTACTTCAGCCAATATTACTAGTAACGGTGGTGTATTCAGTGGTAACGCTGCAGGATTAATTAACATTCCTGGGGCTAATGTATCTGGTCAGGTAGGTAATGCAACAGTAGCTGGTACAGTTTATACCAATGCTCAACCAAATATCACTTCAGTTGGTACATTAGCTAATTTAACAGTTACTGCTAATATTACAAGTGGAAATGCTAACTTAGGTAATTTAGTAGGTGCAAATTACTTTGCGGGTGTATTGACAACTGCAAGTCAACCGAATGTTACAAGTATTGGTACATTAGCAAATTTAGCAGTTAATGGAATGTCAAACTTAGCCAATGTTACATTTAATGGTGTAGTTACTGGTAACATCATACCCTCTGCCAATGTTACATATAGTCTAGGTAACGCAACTAATCGTTTTAAAGATTTATGGATAAGCGGTAGTACTATTCAATTAGGTAATAGTAATATTAGTGCTAGTGGAAATGGATTAGCATTACCTAGTGCTAATGTAACCAACGATTTAAATGTAGGCGGAAATGCAGTAATCAGTGGTAATTTGACAGTTAGCGGAACAATGACGTATGTTAATACAACCAATACATCACTTACTGATCCTATTATTGAATTAGGCGGCGGTGCAAATGGTGCTGCGTTGACAAACAGTGATGGTTTAGATCGCGGTGCATTACTACATTATCATAATGGTAATATACCAGTAGATGCATTCATGGGTTGGAAAGCTGCTAATTCAGAATTTACATTTGCAAGCAGTGCTAATGTTTCTAACAATGTTGCCTCAATTAGTATTTTAGGTAACATTCGTGCCGGTGTTGTTATTGCTAATCTAAGCGGCAACGCAACTACATCTGGTACTGTAGTAACTAATGCACAACCAAATATAACTTCAGTAGGTACACTAGCAAGTTTAACAGTAACTGCAAATATTACAGGCGGCAATGCTAGTTTAGGTAATCTTGTTACAAGTAATTATTTTGCAGGTGTATTGACAACAGGAGCTCAGCCTAATATTACCAGCATAGGTACTTTAGGCAATATAAGTGTAACTAGTACTGCTAATATAGGAACACTCGCAGTAACTGGTTCAGCTAATTTAGGATCAGTTGGTAATTTAATAATTACAGGTGGTTCAACAGGTCAAGTATTGACATTTGGTGCTAATGGATTGAGCTGGACAACTATTTCTAGTACATATGGCAATAGTAATGTTGCAAGTTATTTACCTACATATAGTGGAAATATTAGTGCTAGTTATTTTATTGGTTCAGGTAATAATTTAAGTAATATACAAGGTGCTAATGTTACGGGTAATGTGGGTAATGCATTAAATGCTTACTCAGTTGCAGTTGCTAATGTAACCGGTATTGGTAATATAGCTACTATCAATAAAGACGGAAATGCAAGCAATATTTTATACGGTAACGGTGTATTCGCAGCCGCACCCAATAGCAGTGGTGGAGTAACTGATTATTGGAGAGCGACAACTAAATCATTTGTTTACAATAGTTCAAGTACAATTACAGTAATGACATTACCAGCCGGAGCAACAGTAGATAGAGTAACAGTCATTGTTGACTCTGCATTTAATGGTAATACTCCAAGTGCAACAGTTGGATTGTCAACTGGTACAGGATTAGAATATGTTGGCACCGGTGATATTGATCTAAAAACTGCTGATCGTTATGATTTACCATGTCAGTTGTATCCTGCTAATATAGCAAATGTTGTGATCAATTATACTGCAAGTAATTCTAGTGCAGGATCTGCTAGAGTAATTATTACATACGCAGTTACAAGTTAATTAAATATGTAATATCGTGAACAGCCTATTAGCCGTAGGCTGTTTGTTCTTTTAAGGATGCGAACATGGCAAATAGAATAAAAATTTCAGGCACAACAGCCAATAGCTTTACTGTTGGAATAAATGGCATAGGTAATTTAACTGCTAATAATATATCTATAACCAATGCAAATATAAGTAATACAATTACTGCAACTTACTTTGTTGGTGATGGAAGTAGACTGACCGGTATTTCTGGTGGCAATGGTAATTCAACATATAGCAACACCAATGTTGTTAATTATTATGCAAATAATACATTAACTTCTGCTAATGCAAATTTAGGTAACGCTGCCACTGCGAACTTTTTTATAGGTAATGGTAGTTTATTAACAAGCATTACCGGTGCTAACATTACCGGTTGGGTACCAAATGCAAATAATGCAAATTATTTAGGTGGAGTTGCTGCTGCCAATTATTTACAAACAACTGGCACTGGCTCTTCTCTAACTGCTATCAACGGTGCTAACGTTACAGGTAATGTAGCTCATGCAACCAGTGCATATTCTGTTGCAGTTGCTAATGTGTCTGGTATAGGTAATATTGCAACTATTAATAAAGACGGTAATAGTAGCAATATATTATATGGTAATGGTGTATTTGCCGCGGCGCCGAGCGGAGGTGGTTCATATGGTAACTCAAATGTAGCTAGTTATTACGCAAGTAATCAAATAATTGCTGCTAATGCGTCTTTAGGTAATACTGTAGTGGCTAATTATTTTGTGGGTAATGGCAATCAGTTAACTGGAATCAATGGATCGAACGTAACCAATACAGTACCAAGTGCAAATACTGCAAATATTGCAAACGTTGCATACTCTGTATCCTCAGCAAATGTAGGTGGATTGGGTAATATTGCATCTATTAATCTTTGGAGTGTTACTAACACAGCTAATATTGTAGTATTATTTGGAAATGGTCAATTTAGCCAAGCTCCTGGTACATATTATGGGTACAGTGGTAGTTTATATGCAAACAACGCCTTTTTAGGAAACGGGGTTTATGGTAATTATTTTTCAGGTGATGGCGGTAATTTAAGTAACATTAATGGATCAAATGTAAGCAATACAGTACCAAATGCAAATATCGCAAATGTTGCTTACTATGTATCCTCAGCAAATGTAGGTGGATTGGGTAATATTGCATCTATTAATCTTTGGAGTAATCCTAGTACAGCCAATAACGTAGTACTATTTGGAAATGGACAATTTAGTTTAGCCCCTGCTACATATTATGGATATAGTTCAACTTTATATGCAGGTAATGTTTTCTTTGGTAATACAGTTAATGGTAATTACTTTGTAGGTAATGGCAGTCAATTAACCAGTATTACTGGTGCAAATGTGTCTGGTCAAGTACCTAATGCAACAGTAGCTGGTACAGTTTATACCAATACTCAACCAAATATCACTTCAGTTGGTACATTAATTAGTTTATCAGTCACTGGAAATATGTCCGGTGGCAATGCAAGTGTTACTGGTACAGTCAATGCAGGAAATGTAGTAGTAACAAATGGCATTCGTAAAGGTGCAAGAACTATTTCATCAGCTACTACATTATCTGCAACCGATGCAGGTGGATTTATTGAACTTATTTCTTATGGTAATACATATACTGTTACATTACCAGATCCAACTGCTGGATCAGGAACTTTTTATAAGTTTTGGCAAAATACAAGTACAAGCATCACTCTTGCTACCTCAGCTGGTACTTTTGCAGGCCCTGCAGGCGGCGGCTCTACTACTAAAACGTTAGCACAAGCTACTACCCCTTACTGGGATGTATGCAGTGATGGTACTAATTGGATAGTATTTGCAATCAAAATGGCATAAAAACACCATATACACTGGTTATTAACAACAATCAGTTTTTAGATAAATATAAGATATACGGAATTTAACTATGAAAATCAGTCACTTAAAAGAAGATTCAGAATACGGTCAACCAAATGCAACACAACCAGCCTTTCGTTCTGGTCGTAATCCCTATGAATTAGAGGAAACAACTACTAGTGGAGTAGTTGCATCAGTATCGACTCCAGTAGGTACTACTATAAGTCGTAATGCAAGTGTATATCCTGGCAAATCTAAAGGCAGTATGCTCAAAGGTATCAAGACTAGCAAGAAGTATGCTAATAGTGCACATGTAAATGAAAGTTTGGATGTTCAATTAAGTAAAATTGATCCACCTGATCATGGTGAACCCGAAGGTGATTTTGTTAAGAATCAACTACACACAATCAAACGTGTAACTAGTCACTTAGAGCGTATTGTAGGGAACAATGAAGATTTACCTGAATGGGTAGAAATGAAAATCAGTCAAGCTCAAGGCATGATGGTTGCTATCATGGGTTATATGGTAAGTTCTAAAGAACGTGAGTTAGAGCGTGAGTCTGGTAAAGAAGATATGATGGCTGAAGATGAACAAGTTGACGGTATGGCATTAGGTGAATTAAAAGAAATTGTAAAAAATGCTAAACATATCTATCGTTCTGTAAAAAACGGTACTACACTAGATGGATGGATGTATAGTTATGTTACTGTAAGTAATGATCATTTAAATAGTGTAGCAGAACAGATTGATAATCCTGCTATTAGAGAACCCCAAGGTGTGGCGGAGGGTCAGCGTTGGCCAGATGACCGCAACTCTTTATCTAAAAACGACCGTGACATAGAATTAATGAATCCCAAGGATGCTGACATCAATTGGAAAGATCGAAAAATTGCCACAAAAATAAAGCCAAGTATAACTAAAACCACAGTTGATAGACTTGACAAAGATACCAGTGTTCCCAACTTTTTAAAGAAAAAAGCTGGAACAGATATTACAGAAGCTTACGATGAAGATGATGAATGTCATCACTGCCGAGGTACTGGTGAAGGTCAATATGACGGAACAAGTTGCAGTCATTGTCATGGTACTGGAGTAGCACGTCCAAATTACAATGATGATGAAAATTTTGATATTCCTGATGATTATAACAGTCTAAGAGAAGACCATATTGATGAAGATGTACTCGCTAAAAAATTAGCACAACAATTAAAATTGTTTAAGCGTGGCGTAGATAAAGAATTAGGTGCTAAACCAAAAGCAAAAGATATTAGTAATAAACCTGTTTACTCTAATACATTAGAAAGTAAATCGAAAAATAGTTTACCCGGTGCAGTTAGTGGTATCAAAATCATGTCACCAGAAGAGTTTGTTAAAGGTGATGAAGAAGTTGATGAAGCAACAAAGTTACCAGCACAACAACGTGAATTAGGTGGCAAAGAGTTTCAAGACTACATGAGTCGTATTAAAGGTACTGATGATATTGATAAGAAGACTGGTAAAGTTAAGATAGATAAAAAAGGTTTACCAAAATATACAACTGGCAAAACAAAGACTGACAAGTATAAGATGCCTTATGTTCACCGTAGTAGTGCGATTGAATATTTGACACCAGATGGTAAAGCATTTAGTGAAGATGCTATTAAAAAAGCTATCATGCAAAGACCAAAGTCTTTGCTAAAACAGAATGAAAAAATGAAACATAGCAATGGAGAGTTAGAGCAATTCTTCAACGTAGGTTTTGCAGCATTGACTGGTATTGCAGTAGATGAGAGTACAGACAAGTTAATCATTGTTAACACATGCCCAGGAGCTGGTAGTTGTAAAGTAGATTGCTTTGCAATGAAGGGCGGTAAAATACAATTCAAGGCAGCATGGTTAAGTGATGCTAGAATACTAACATACTTATTGAATGACCCAGATGGTTTCTTTAAACAATTAAGTGATGAAATTTCAAAAGAAGAAAAATTAGGTGATAAGGGTGGTTATGAAGTAACTATTCGTTGGCATGATGCTGGTGATTTCTTTAGTCCAGAGTATCAAGATTTGGCATTGAAAATGGCTGACAAGCACCCTGGTGTAAAGTTTTATGCTTATACAAAAATGGCTGATGCAGTATTAGCAAAGAAACCAGGTAACTTCATTATCAATTGGAGTGAAGGTGCAAATACAAGCCAAGAGAAAAAAGTTAAAGCAAAAGATGCATCATTGCAAACAACAAAGAATAGTCGTATTGTACCAACTAGTATGTTTGATGATTTGTTAGTTAAAGATGAAAAAGGTAACTTGAAAAAGGGTAGTAGTGGACAGTGGCAAATTCAACATGAAAAATTACCTGAATTGAAAGAACGATTAGCAAAAGCATATGGTATAAGTGCTAATAGCATTTTATCTTATCGTGAATGGGAAATTAGAGGTAAAAAGAATCCTTCAATGAAATGGAATGTTATTGTTGCTCCTGGTGAACCCGATTTAACAGCTAACGATCCAGGTGTGCTAAGTACATTATTATTAAGACATTAAGGAACAAAATGTTAGTAGAAAACTTAAAAGTAGTTTTAGCAAGTAGCTTTACATTATATCTTAAAGCACACAACTTTCACTGGAATATTGAGGGACCAGACTTCCCCCAGTATCATTTATTTTTAGATAATTTTAATACAGAAATATTTGAAAATGCAGTAGATAGAAGTGCAGAGTTTATTCGTGCATTGGATCATTATACTCCAGGTAGCTTAACACGATTTAAAGAATTGAGTATTATAGAAGATCAAACATTAATTCCACGTGCTGAACTAATGATGGCTGAATTATATGAAGATAACGCAAAGTTATTAGCATACCTAAAAGAAACATTTCATGTAGCAGAGCAAGAAGATGAACAAGGTGTTGCTAACTTTATTGCTGAACGTATCGATGCACATGGTAAGCATGGATGGATGCTACGTAGTATACTTAAAAAACAACGAGCATAATTCTTATGAGAATTAATGAGGTATTAAACTCTATCCCAAATGAAAAAGCTAAATGGGGAGGTGTTTTTCCTGATGATGGCATGGATCAATTTGATTTCAAAACTAACAATGGGATTGGATATGAATTACACTTCTTAGCACCTGGATTTGCTCCCGACGAAATTGATCTTTCTGATTTTGATTTTTTTAATGATATCTCAGATGAAGCATATGATAATAGTAGATTCATAGAATTTAATCAAGTACCTACAAATAGATATCAAAGAGGTGCACAAGGTATTGAAGGTACTGGATCTGCAGCAGAAGTATTTGGTATAGTAGTTAATTCTATCATTCAATATATAAAAAAACATAATACACCTTTAATTTATTTTCAAGCCGCTGAACCTAATCGCAGAAGTTTGTATATTAAGATAATTCAAAGATTGTTGGCATCTATGCCTGGTTGGAAGTATAAAAAATCTGATGATGGTGGAAAGTTTGCACTCTACAATCCTAAGGCGATAGTATAATGAGAGAAAATGAATACCCAGTATATCCAGAAGACGATGGATATGATAGATACAAAAACCCATATAGCCCAGTATGAAAATAAGTGACTTTCAAATACATGACTATAAAAAACTAGACAACATACTACTTGAGTTATGTGAGATGATTATTGACGGGCAAAAGAAAGATAGTGAATACTATGGAATGGTCGCTAGTTGTGTAGTAGACATGCACAATAATAAAGTATATGGTATAAACTACCCTAAAGATGGTAAGCGTGTACATGGTGAAAGAGCCGCGGTAGATAACTATCACAAAAAGTTTGGTGATATAGGTGAAGGTAGCATTATCATCACCACTTGTAGCCCTTGCTCAGAGGGTATGGATGAGCGATACGGTGAGAGTTGTACAGACTTAATTGATAGTTTAGGCATTCATAAAGTCTATTGTGGATATAGTGATCCATCACAAGATGATAGTAAAAATTATCAATACAAAAAGTTTCATACTGAAACAACAAAAAACAAGAAAATAGAAGAACTCTGTAAGAAGTTTGCAGATACATTTCTTAATCCAAAATAAGATAAATACAGTATAAAGGTATAAAAATAAGTATGGCTACACAAAACTATCATGTATTAAAGAACTCAAGCGTTCTTGTTCCGGCAACTACCGCGGACTTGGGATCGGTAAGTCAACCATATGGAAATCTATATCTAGCTGGTAACTTGACATTAGGTGGTGGAGCTGGTACAATTACTGCTACAAGTACTGTAGTCCCTAAAATATCAGGTCTTACATACCCTAATGGAGAAACTGCTGCTATTCCAACTGGTGGTGAAACCATTATTGTCAATGGTAGCGGATTTTTAAATGGTATCAATGTATATGTAAATAATCTAATTGTAGGTAGCACATCATTAATAAGCGGAACACAAATATCATTCACAAGTCCAGTACTAGCGGCAGGTAATTATCCATTAGCAGTTGTTAATAGTGACGGGGGAAGTGCAACATTTGTTGCTGGCATCACATATAGCAATGTACCTGTTTGGACAACCAGTGCAGGTAGTTTAGGTACATATCAAGAGGGAAATACTGTGTTGTCTACTCTTGCTGCAACAGACGGTGCTTTAAGTATTACATATTCAATAACTAGCGGTAGCTTGCCAGGTGGATTGAGTTTAGGTAGTGCAAATGGTAACATTACTGGTACACTATCAAATGTAGTATCATCTAGCGTTACATATAATTTTACTGTTGGTGCCGCAGACCCAGCTAATCAAGTCGTCACACGCAATTTTAGTTATGTAATTAATGGAGATAGTATTACATGGAGTAATCCAACTAATGCATCAAGTTATAACCTTGCTAATGCATCAGCGATGTCCAATATTACATTAAGTGCTACAAGCGCATTTGGTAGAAGTGTTACATATAACGCAGTTTGTTTACCAACTGGAGTTAGTTTAAGTGGTGGAAATATTACAGGAACACCAACTGTTACCGGAACTAAAACTGCAACAATCTATGCGAATACAAATACCAAATCAGCAAGCATAAGTGTTACATTTAAGGTAGCAGATCCAACCGTAGCTGCTACGGGTGGTACAGTTACTACAGTTGGCTGTTACAAAATTCATACGTTCATTTGCTCAGGTGCATTTACAGTTACTGCCCCCGGTAGTGTTGAAATTGTAGCAGTTGCAGGAGGTGGTGCAGGAGGTAGTGGTTATGGTGGAGGCGGAGCCGGTGGTATTATATACCACCCCTCATTAAGTGTAACATCTCAAACTTATACGATTTCTATTGGTGCAGGTGGTACAGCAGTTACAAATCGCGGACATAACGGTTCAGATACTACCGCTTTAGGGTTAACTGCTAAAGGAGGCGGTGGCGGAGGCGGAGCTGGATATTATCCTTCTCTAGCATGTGTTACCGGTGCTGACGGGGGTAGTGGCGGAGGCGGTGGAGGTGAAAGTAGATTTTGTGGTCCAGGTGGCGGAGGAAAAACTATACAAGCGTGTTATACTGTGACAGGTGCCACAACATACGGACACAAAGGTGCTGGCTATACAGGTGGTTGCTTTTTTGGAGCAGGTGGTGGTGGTGGTGCCGGCGCAGCCGGCATATTTGGAAGTTCATATGGTCACACTTATATCAGAGGTGGCGCCGGCGGTGCAGGTATAGTGAACCCGATAAGTGGTTCTACTATAGGTCAATGTGTCTCTGGTACTAGATATATCGGTGGGGGAGGCGGAAGTAATAGTGGTGTAGCTTGTAATGGCGGTCAAGAAATTGGTGCAGGTGGTATCGGGGGCGGAGGAAACTCTGGTGATCCTACTGGATGTTTAAATCGTTGCTGTTGTAAGAGACCAGGAAAACCCGGTACAGTAAATACGGGGGGCGGCGGGGGCGGTGGCGCAAAGGCAGCTTGTGCCCCAGGTGGAAGGGGCGGTTCTGGAGTAGTTATTGTAAAATACAAATACCAATAAGATAAAATAAGAGATTAAAATAAAATGGCAACACAAAATTATCATACATTAAAGAACTCAAGTGTTCTTGTACCAGCAACTAGTGCTGATTTAGGAACAAGTCAGCAGCCATATGGTAACTTATATCTAGCTGGTAACTTGACATTAGGTGGCGGAGCAGGTACGATTACTGCTACAAGTACAGTGGTTCCTAAAATATCAGGATTGACTTATCCAAATGGTGCAACTGCCGCGAATCCTACAGGTGGAGAAACAATCACTATCAATGGCAGTGGTTTCTTATCTGGTCTTAATGTATATGTAAATAATTTACAAGTAGCTAGTGCTAGTCAAGTCAGCTTAACACAAGCTACATTTGTGAGTCCTGTGAATTCAGCAGGTAACTATCCATTAGCAGTTGTTAATAGTGATGGAGGTAGTGCGACATTTGTTGCTGGAATCACATATAGCAATGTACCTGTATGGACAACTAGTGCAGGTAGCCTTGGAACGTTCCAAGAAGGAAATAGTATAGCAAACACAATTGCAGCTACTGACGGAGCATTATCAATAACTTATTCAGTTACTAGTGGTAGCTTACCTGGTGGATTGAGTTTAGGCAGTGCAAATGGTAACATTACTGGTACATTATCAAATGTAACTGCAGGAACTAATGTAACTTATAATTTTACTGTTGGTGCTGCCGACCCAGCTAATCAAGTCGTTACACGTAATTTTAGTTATGTGGTGAGCGGTGATACAGTTACTTGGAGTAGTCCAACTAACGGAACAAACAAATCAATTGTCACAGGTGGTGCCATATCTAATATTGGTTTAAGTGCAACAAGTACATTTGGTCGTACTGTAACATATGGTGCAACCTGTTTACCAACTGGTTTAAGTATCAGTGGTGGAAATATTGTAGGTACACCAACTGTAATAGGTACTAAAACTGCAACTATATATGCTAATACAAATACTAAATCATCTAGTATTACAGTTAACTTTACTGTAACTAGTCCGTTCATTAGTGCTACAGGTGGTACAATAACAACAGTAGGTAACTACAAAATTCATACATTCACTACAGGTAGTACATTCACACCCTCAGTTGGTGGAACTGTTCAATACCTAATTGTCGGCGGTGGAGGTGGCGGAGGTGGTAGCGGATATACCTTCGGTGCCGGCGGAGGTGCTGGTGGATTCGTAACCGGATGTACTACTGTAACTGCACAGGCATATACTATATGTGTTGGCGGTGGAGGAGCTGCTGGTTCGGCTGGCTGTAATTCTGTTGCATTTGGTATCACTGCATATGGCGGTGGGGTTGGTGGTACTTTAGGATCACCCGGAGGCGGCGGTGGTAGCGGAGGCGGTGGTGGTGGAGGAACTAGTTCATGTTTCCCGGGACCAGCCGGTGGGTCTGCTACGCACGGTAGCCAAGGTCACAGTGGTGGAAGAGGTAATAGATTTCCTAGTTGTGGTAGATCACCTGGCGGTGGAGGAGGCGGAGCCGGCGCAATAGGTGCATGTGGTTCTTTTTCTGGTGCAACAGGTGGTGACGGCTTACCAAATCCAATATCTGGTTCTACAATAGGTCAATGCGTTAGCGGTACTCTTTATGTAGCCGGTGGCGGTGGCGGTGGCGGAGGTGGAAACTTCTGCGGAGGTGGAATAGGAGGTGCCGGTGGCGGTGGAAGAGGGGGAACTTATATAAACTGTAGAGGTTCATATTCCGGATACAACGCAACTGTTAACACTGGTGGCGGTGGCGGCGGCGGTGGACCTAGAGGTGCCTATCAGGGAGGCTCAGGGGTAGTAATTATTAAATATCAGTTCCAATAACCATAAAATCACAAACCCAACAAATCACTAATAAATATTAGTATATTTTAATAAAGAGAAAATAACATGCATTTTGACAACGTAAAATTTGATAACATATCAATCGTACCTCCACCAACAGTACCCGGAGTACCTATTATAGGTAAAGCAACAGCAATCGGAACAACAACTGTTAGTGTATCATTTACTCAACCAGTAAGCAACGGCGGTGCTACTATAACAAGTTACACAGTTACAAGTAGCCCAGGTGGATTAACTGGTACTGGAGCAGCTAGTCCAATTACTGTGTCAGGTCTGACTTCCGGCACTCCTTATACATTTACAGTAAAAGCTACTAATGTAGTTGGTACTGGATCAGATAGCAGTAACAGTAATAGTGTTACACCTCCTCCTCCTTTCCAAGGATTTAATACCCCTGCTGCAATGAACGGTAGCGGGACTACTACAAATATGACCGCTGTAACTGTTAATAGTTCAGGGTTATTTGTTGCAGTCGGTGGTGATAGTAGCTTATATCCAATGTACGCTACTTCAAGCAACGGCAGTACTTGGACTACACCTGCTAGAATGAACGGTAGTTCGACTTATGCACGTATGCGTGGAGTAACGGTAAATAGTGCGGGGTTATTTGTTGCAGTTGGCAATGACAGTAGCGGTGCTTCACTTTATGCAACTTCTAGTGACGGAAGCACTTGGACTACACCTGCTAGAATGAACGGTAGTGGAGTTGGTGCAACGATGTATGGAGTAACGGTCAACAGCGCAGGATTATTTGTTGCAGTTGGCGCTGGTTCTAATGGGGTATATGCCACTTCTAGTGACGGAAGTACTTGGACTACACCTGCTACAATGGGCAGTGGACTTGCAGCAACCATGTCATCGGTTACTGTCAACAGCGCAGGATTATTTGTTGCAGTTGGCTATGATAACAGTTATACTTTTCCACTCTATGCAACAAGTAGCAACGGAAGCACTTGGACTACACCTGCACAAATGAACGGTAGTTCTGTTTATGCTCAGATGAATTCAGTAACTGTTAATAGTTCGGGAGTATTTGTTGCAGTTGGAAAAGATACTAATGGTTATCCAATTTATGCAACATCTAGTAATGGCAGTACTTGGACTACACCTACTACAATAAACGGTAGTACATCTAACATAAGGATGACTGGAGTAACTGTTAACAACATTTTAGGATTATTTGTTGCAGTTGGATATGGTTCTTATCCTAATCCGGGATATTATGCAACAAGTAGTAATGGCAGTACTTGGACTACACCTGCACTAATGAACGGTAGTGGATCTGCTGCATTGATGAATGCAGTAACTACAATCAGTACGGGATTATTTGTTGCAGTTGGCACAGGTGGTGCAGCTAGTGCTCCATACTATGCAACATCAAATTAAAGATATATTAGATGGTACTATACATTCACAACTACCGAAATGTGTGCCGCTTAATAAATATAAAATTATTCTGATTTAGTTGGGCTGATAATGGCGGTAGATGTTTCACGATCTATCGTCATATAACCCTCACAACTGAAATTCCAATCGTCATTTCCCATACCATCGCCGGTAGTTTCATCGTATGTTGGAACATTGACTTTAAAGTGTTTGAATAAGAATTCTTTACCATTCTCAAATACACGCCAAACATGGTCTTTACTACCACGACCTGGCATACCTCTACTCTTGTTAAAACGAATGTGATACTTGTTCATATGATTTCGGGTTGATCGCCGACATCAATATTTATCGACCCTGAGGTAGGGCTTGTTGGGTTAATCATCTCATCTACGTTAAGTGTGAAGTGAATAAGTCGTACTGGACTCTTGCTATGATTACGCCCAATACTATGAGGTGTCCAAGCGTTGATAATAAACAAATCACCTGGATTGGGCACAAAATTAACTGCATCACTGGCATAGGTTGCATTAGTGATATTAGCTTCAGGTAAGTTAACTTGTTTCTTACTAGGCCTTGGATCGTGAAATACAAGTCTAGAAGAATCTTTTGGTACATCTAAAAAGTAAAATCCTACAATCTGTGCACCTTGACCATGTATATGTTCTTCATGTGCACTATGTTGAAAATGCTCCTGTACCCACATGCTACTGAAATATACACGCTTATTTCGCATATCATATCCTTGACCCTGTAATGTATCATATGAAATATCAGCAATGTATTGTGCTAATACTGCAATGTCCGGGTCATTGGAAATATCATGCGTTTGATACAATGGGAAGATAGGATCCATTTTAGGATTCTCTTTTTTAAATTTAGTCAATGCTCTATTAGAACACTTTCTAGCATCAGTCAGTAGACTTGGAATTTCTATCTTGTATACAGATGTTGTAAAATAATCAAATCTGTTACCATTAAGTTCTAATGGAGCAGGTGTGTCAGTAGATTCAACGATTTCTGGTGTATCTTGTACGATAACAGAATCTTTAGTAGATGTTTTAGATTTTTTCATACAGATATTTATTTTGATTTACTATACCCGAAAAAAAGATAAATATATACATATAAAGAACACACCTTAGGACCGGTACTAGTTACCGTGGTGTAGCCGGCTGCTGGCTTGAGTCATCCAATTCGCTACTGGAACCTCAAAAGTGAGCCCTATCTACAAAAAGCATAAATACTAATTATGCGTTATAACGAACTACTTATTGAATCCGCTGCTAGAGAATTAGCAGAAAAACTCCCTACCTTAAGTCATCACACTTACAATTCTATTGATAAATTGATGCAACATATCAGCGCAAAGCATAAAATAAGTGGTAAAAAATTACATGATTTATTTGTGCACAAATATGGTCATACACCAGATATTTGGATTAAAAAACTTAAACATAAGTTAGGCGAAGAAGATGTTCAGGAAGGTTGGAGTGAAAAGTATAAGCGCAGTATTGATTGCTCACATCCAAAAGGCTTCAGTCAAAAAGCACATTGTGCAGGTAAAAAGAAACACAATGAAAGTATTGAGATGGAAATGGTTTGTCCAGACTGTGGCATGTGCGAAACACATAGTGACCATGAAAACTTAGACGAAGCATGTTGGAAAGGTTATCACAAAGAAGGTAACAAAAAGATGTTTGGTAAAACATATCCAAACTGTGTAAAGAATGAAGATGTGGTGGAAGGATGGAAAGATTTGGCAGTAGGCGGAGCAATGGCATTAGGAGCATTGGGGGCGAGCAATGCTCAAACTGCTGATTTAAGCGCATTCAATACAAATTATCTACAGTCAGTTGTAGATGGCACCGCAGGCAGAGCAATGGTCAGTGTAGATGGC